>Ga0208665_10000015_pt1 | contig 48051 bp, 70 predicted proteins | sample Methanogen_OWC_FD_187365 | JGI IMG/M metagenome (GOLD analysis project Ga0208665, IMG submission 187365) | Enriched soil microbial communities from Old Woman Creek wetland in Ohio, USA - Methanogen_OWC (SPAdes) (version 2) | ecosystem: Environmental > Terrestrial > Soil > Wetlands | place: USA...
GCTACCGATACCATAAATATCAATAGCCCGGATGTTATAGTACTTATAATGAGAGTATCGCTTCGTATCTCACCACCCATTGGATTGTAATGTGCTGGACCTATGTCTGTTAATTCGTAATCAAGTAACTTATCTACTTGAACGTCAATCTTACATCTTGAGTGAGTAATCTTGACTACTATTTTATGGTTTGTTTCCATAATTAAGCCTTATATGTATACTTTCGATCAACCTTTCGGTTGCCGAGTATCGTTTGTCTGATGTTTCTTTATACCTTTCGGCTTCGTTCATCAGGCTAAACTCTGTCGCAGATGCTATTACGGCTTCAGCTTCAGCTACATTAGCGGCGATTTTCTTCTCCTCGTTTCTCATGATAGATAACTTTCGTTTCATCAGAGTAACTTCATAAAAATTTTTTACACCTCGGTAATTATATGATGCTTCTGCACAGACTTCGACAAGTCTTTCCAGTAGGAGGCTTAGCTCCGCTGATTCAGTAGCAACATCTGGATGGGGGATTGGTCTACGAAGAAGCTTTAGAGCAGTGTTGGAATGTTCTTTGATCCTAAGTTCTATTGCTTCGTAGTTCTTATTATACTCCCAAATATCATTCTTCCACTGCTCAAGCTCATTCATAGGCGTTACCAGCCTTCTTCGCTATCGTCTTCCCTAGGGTTTGTTGGGAATGGCTCTTCTAGTTGAGCGTCTTCTTCACTACATACTGGTGTATATTCTTTAGAGCCATCAAGCCATTCAACATCTGAATTCCCTTGGCCTTTTTCGACTGAAGCAATAAGATCGATTTTAGCAACCATTTCAGCAGCTTCTGGGAATGCTTCATCCAAAGGGATCTTCTTAGGGGATGGTTTCAATTCGTACTTAGTATCAAACTTTTGACCAGTACGAGTGATCTTAAATCCATATTGTTTAGGGTCACCGTAATCTTCATCTTTAGCATAGCCTTTGATTTGTCGGTATACTGATGGTGGTAATTGCAATACTTGGGCTACTTTTTGCTCAGTATCAAATATAATCCAGGCATACATCTCTCGTGGGTTTTGGCCTTGGTATGAACTAGTGTAGATTACTGGATCACTTGCAATCCTGATTTTATGTTCGTGGCCATCAACAAATTTAAAATAAATTCCTGTTGATACCGGTGGTTCGTGATCGTATGGGTTTGCCATTATTTAGTTTCTCCTTCTTTCTTATTTACTTTAGCATTCTCTAATGCCTGTTCAACATTACTTTTAATATTAGTTGGCATAACACTTGAAGAGTAATCATCTTCTACGTGGTCGTCCCTAATACCAAACTTATTTGAATAATTATTGTTAAAATGTTTCCAGCCATTTGATATCTTAAAGACATTCATCAGCTTAGCGAATTTTCTACGTCCAGCCCTATTTAGAGGCTTGTATGAGCTAACTTTGGACATATCTTCATAAGCCTCAGTGTGTGGCTTTTTATGTTTAGCAGCCCATTTACTTGCCTTATCTTCAGCTATTTTAGAGTGAACCATATCACGGTATTCACGTCTCATTTTAACTGTTACTTTACGAGAGGCTCTGAGCCTCGACTCACGTTCTTCGTCTGTGAGTCTCCCTTCCACAGGGTTTTCTTTGGTTACCATAATTATTTTTTCCTTTTAGTAGTTGGTTGGCTTTTTACTCCTGCATGTACCAGTGTGGTCAAGACTACGACTGCAAATGCAATCGATATAGCCCCGAACACTGATGACACGTACCTTGATGGGTTGACTAAACCAAACCCATATAACCCGATAGATATACTGTTGAATATAAATATTAGAGCTATAATGGTCTTGCTCATCATACAAGCCCATGCTAAGGCGTTAGAAGCAAATGTTTTAATATCACTTACTAGGTTACTTTTTTTATCTGGTTCTGTTATGTTAGGTTCTTTGTTCATCGTGAGTAATAATCCTCCTCGTCATTCTCTGCTTGTCGCCTGATCTCCTCTTGCCTCCATCTTTCCCAGCGTATAGCGTTAGCCTTACGGCTACTCTCACTAGTGAAATGGCCGCCAGACATCTTACCAGCTCTTCGTGCATCAGCGCTTATTTGAGCAGCGCTTTTGTTTTCACGAAGAGTCTTAAGACGTTTAGCATCGCGAGGTGATAGGTTCCGTTTCCTTGCTCTTGCCATTATTTTTTATATCTTTCCGGCAACTGACCAGTCTCCTTGTAAACAACCACTTCTTCAAAGAATTTTATTTCCGCCTCAATTGGACCGACTTTTTTCTTAAGCACGTTCTTGAGACCTTGGATTACGCTCTTTGCTCCAATAGGTGTTACGTCAGATGCCTTCTTAATGAACTCCTCTTGAGTTTGGGGTTCAACAAATTTTTCTTGCATTTAACAACCTTCCTAGCCTATTAAACAGGCAACCTGAGTAAGGGGGTGGCATAACACTAACACTAAATGTATTAATAACCTTACCCAGATAGCCTGTTTAATATTGAATTGTTAAAGTTCTTTATATTGCGTACACGAAAGGCGTTAGCGCCAAATTGATATTACCATATATAGCTCACCACCAACGCCATCCATGCACGCAATATTTTAATTAAACTACCGCTATTCTTAACAACGATACTCCCATCTTAGCTTAGTTCGGACTAAAAGTCAATATCTAGTGCCATATTGGGCTTAGGTTGGGGCTTTTCTAATGATATCTCTCGAACTGGTATCATCCTATTGCCGAGTCTTATTTTATAGTCTTGAGGTATTTGCCAATTATCATCTTTTAAGAAACACAGCATAGCCTTAACCACCATCAATTCAGTATCGGTGATATCCATCGATTTACTACCATCCGGCTTCCAAATCTTCGTCATCTTTCTTACCGCCTATCATCCTTTCTGCATCTTCAGCCCACTTCTTTTGCTGGTCTGTGGTAGGTGGCCTATGCTCTAATAACCTCATGCCGTCACCATATAATACAACTCTAGTAACAGCACGCTCAGCCGACCTGTGCGCCAACCTTATAACTTCCGTCTTGAAAGGGTCGGGTGCGTTTGGTCTATCATCTCTCCATACTGTCATGACTACGTCAGCATCTTGTGCGATCGAACTAGACCCTTTAAGCATTTGTAACGTTGGTCTACGGCTAGTATCGCCTTGCTGGATATGGCACAAGAGCAATAATGGTAGTTCTAGTTGCACCGCTGCCTCTTTGAACTCTTTGGTTATTTTGCTTATCTCATTGGTCTGATTGTCTGTAGACCTTGAAAAGAAGTGAAGGTGATCTATGATAACCATATCAACGCCCATCTCTTTAGCACTTTCCATAAGAGCTGTAGCGTCTCTCGAATCTAAATCTGCTCGATCGTTTATGTATATCTTACCAGATAAAGTCTTGTCCTCTTTAGTCATGGCATTCATACGCCTAGCCACCTGTAGTTTGGTCATCTCGGTATTGATAAACAGCACATTCTTGCCTTCTTTGGCAACGTTCCAAGCGAAGTTAGCCGCTAACTTTGATTTACCATGCTTAGTATGTCCGGTGAGGACAATAACCTCACCAGGCTCAAACCCCTCGGTCATATCATCAATACATTGGTAACCTAGGCTTAGGCCACGTATTTGTCCGCTAGGTGGCGCCGTATTACGTGCTATTTCTCTCCACTCGTCTAGATCAACTATAGATAATTTGCTTTGCGACCTAGCGCTGCTCTTAGTAACGCCCTTTAGACTTCTTTCAGCATCGTTAATGAATGTGTCCATATCATCAGCCACCCTAGCTTTAACTACTATGTCACTAGCTGCTTTAATTATTCTACGAGCTGTAGCCCTGTCAGATACGATCTTAGCATGGTTAACAAGCATATTAAGACCAACATAACAGTTACTCATACTAGCTAATCCTGCCGCACCACCGACGCTATCTATATAACCTTTGATACTTAAGAAATCTGACAAAGTTATCAAGTCAATATCCTTGTCTCGTTTCATTAAATACTCTGAAGCCCTCCATATAACTGACAATTTTCTATCGAAGAAATCATCTCTTGTTAATATGTGCTGTATCATCTTCATAGCTGATCTTCCATCGGTCATTAAAGTACCTATGATCGCTTTTTCAGACTCAACAGCCTGAGGAATTACTACCACTTCCTCATTACCCATAGCTTTATTCTATCTCTTTCGGAAAATCTATTGGGTATAGATAATTGCATTCATCTGACGACCCACCATTGTCTTGCTTCAGCCAATACCACTTGAACCAATGGCGCATAACAGTATATTTACCAACTTTAATTATTTTCATTTTTACTTTCTCCACTCATACGAGTCCATTGTATGCTCAATAGCCTTAGATTCTGTACGTTGACATCATTCATATCTAGCATGCTAGACGCGTCACAATCCATAACTAATCCCTTAGACATTCTTTCAGTCACTATAAGGAAGCTACGGCTAGATAATATATTGAAGCATACAACGATCTTCACTAAGATAGTTTGTAAAAAATTAGGTTTAGATAGTACTTCGTTCATGCTGACTCCTTAAGTTTATTCTTAGACTTATCTTTTTTATATTTATTATATTTCATTTTTATATCGTGTAGGTTAACTTTTACTTTATTATTAGAAGTATCTCGGAAAACTATCATTGGTCCTTCTACCATATCTTTAACTGTATAGCTAAAGTTTGAAGCGTACCATTTAATAGCGTTCCAGTCTGTAGCTGTCATAAATGCCATGTTAGGTTCTCTTTTCTAGTTAATAGTTAGTGGAGTATTTATGGTGTCATAATCAATATTATTCATAGCATACGCGTAAGTGAATACTATCGAAAATATGATAATTACTCCTAATATTATACTGGCTACTACCGCCATAAAATGACCAAAATTATTCATTATCTTTGCCTTTAATATTAGGGTCGAACCGGCTACCACCAGATTTCAAACCTTTAGCATCCACAGTATCGACTACCTGTTGCATAAGAACCTTGCACATTTTAGCAGTCTTTTCTTGGGTATCTTCAAGATTAACACCCCTAAAGTATGTACGACCACCGCATTTGATTACAATAGTGATTGAATCATCTGGGAATTGTCCATCCTTTAATTTATCCATCGGGTTATATGTATCGCTTAATTGATCTTGCATATTAATTCCCCTAAATTTCTCCCATATTAGTTTCTACATTGAATGAAATGTCTATCTTATCTATAACTTTTACTAGGGTATACCTAGTAGTCCGCACACCGTAATAGCCATCTGTTTCTTTGATTAATCTATACCCAGATTCATTCATCTCGTTAAGAGTTGTCGTCATATCGTCCTCATGCACACTAATCCCATTTTCTATAAGAAGTTGCCGAATTCTTTTATCGGTTTCGTTAGCCATTTTTTCGCCCATACGAGAGGCTATGCTGTTTATGGCGCTTACACCTTCATGTGTATAAAGTTCACCTATACCAGTATCAATTCCAATGTGGACTTGATCATGATCATGGTCGGGTATCACAATTGGATCGGCCACCATACCATTAGCTGACATTTCTAAACCTGTTTCGGCACCGTCCATAATAGTTTGATGGGAGTCATCTGTGGCATCCTTAAGCGTTCTCAAGCCATCATCTTCTTGCTCTTTTAGTTTTTCGTTAATACGCGCTTGAGCAGCAGCCTTTTCGTCCTCTAGTTTCTTACGGTCAGCATCTAATCGTTCTTGCTCAATACGTTGTGCTTCAGCTACCCGAGCCTGTTCGTCACGATCGGTAATAAATTGATCAAGTTCGTCTAACCACTCACGCACTACTGCAACTTGGTTTTTAATAGCTACTTTAGCCCTATCTTTAGGGTCTAATAAACCAAGTTCCATCTTGATAGCCGCCCTAGCACGTGCCACATCTTCTTTAGTAGTTACCTTACGGTCAAGCTCCGGTATGGTGAATTTACTGACAATATCTTTAACGCGATTCTCTTCAATTTCTTTTAACCGTTTCTGTTCTTTTTCGTAATCATCAATTTTTTCTTTGACAATTGCTTCACCAGCAATCGATGCCTCGAGAACTTCATCTTGTTTTTTAATAAACTGGTCTTTCATGTTATCAAGTTTACGCGTGAATGTGAGACGCATATCTTTAACTGATGTACGGTGGCTCACTAAAGCCTTCTTGATCTTCTTAGCTTCTTTGAGAGTGTCTTTATCGTTTATCTTAACAGAATCAGCCTCAGCCTTAAGCTCAATACTACGCTTCTCAAGCGGTGATAGCTGTACTAACTCACCCTCGATAAATTTGTTTAATTTAATATCGTTTTCCATTATAATCTCCACTCCATATCTTTAGCATTTTTCATTAGTGATACTGGTTCCCAAAATTTCATTAAGTCTTTGTTCATAGCCTCCATTTCTTTAGTAGACGCAACTTCACCCCATCCTGATGGGTGTTTGTCAAAAAATGATTCCATACAACTTATTATGTGTTTTGACCCATACCTATATATAAAGGCTACTCTACGCCAAAATAAAGATCCGGCTGATTGTCTACGATAACCTATTTTGTAGTTTTCAATAGTTTCTTGTTTATTGAATCCGTCCATTATCTTTTCTCCTCAACTATATCTTTTATTACTTCTACGCCACCAAACTTATAGAATAAATCATTGTCTTTTTTTAGTATAACATTACTCATCGGGTAGGTAGCATACCTAGTGAATTTTACGGTGCGCTTACTTTTTATAGTTTTAGTCTTAACCGGGAATTTTCTAACAAACCACTTAGGCATAACGTCTTGCTTAAAATGTTGCCACCATGAAGTATATTCTTTATGATAAAAATAACAGCTATATTTATCATCGGCTAATTTTGAGGCTGTCACATAAGTTTGCAACTTATTAACAAAGGCACCAATAATACAATCAAAACTACTTGAAAGTTGCATTTCATCTAGCATACTACGCCCAAGCGCTATAGATACGGAAATTTTTAGCTTCTCCATAAGTATAACTTCTGCTATATCTTTATCTGTTAATCCACTACTTACCACAATCACTCCTTATCATTAACCGCATATGTGAATAGCGGTACATTAGTCATTCTACCTGCTTCTGACACTACCTCGTCCATCCAAGTTTTCTTACCTGTTTTTGGGTCAACCTCCTTTTGCACTTTTATTGTCTCAACACGTCCAAGCTTTCTTGTTACTTGGACAACATCAAATACTCGCAACTTCTTTTCTGGTCTACTAGGATCAAGCCTAACGCCACGGCCTACCATCTGATAATACAATGACAAACTAATAGTCGGTCTTGCTAGCACAACAGAATCTAATTCTGGAACATCAAACCCAGTCGTAAATACTCCAACGTTCAACATGTGTTTAAATTTGCCGTCACGATAGTCCTGCACGAGCCTGTCGCGTTCTTTGTCTGAAGTTGAACCAGTAACCATTTCGGCGCTAATACCCATCTCACAGAGCATCTCACGCGCTCGTTTAGCTTGGAGTATAGATGAACAGAATATCAAATTACGTTGACACTTAGAATCTATCATCTGTATAACGCTAGCTAACTTCTCTAATCGTTCATCGCTCTTCCAAAATTTTTCGATACTTTCTTCTGTGTATTCCGACCCAGTTTTATTAATTTCTAAATCACCCATATACCCAAGATTAACGTGTCGGTACAATATAGGACATAAAAATCCTTTATCGATTAACTCCTGAGTCTCAAGTTTATATGCAATACTCTTGAAAAAGAAGGGGTGAATGCGATTTATCATAGCTAACTGAGCTGTGTAATATTTCTGTCCATCATCATAATAGAATCGTTGTTTCGCCCTATATGGAGTAGCAGTTAGCCCACAAACTCTATTACAATCGATAGCTTTAAAAAACTTAGTGTACATACCATCTTCATTACCAGGATTCAGCAAATGGCACTCATCCATGATCACATATTTTATATCCATGAATAACTCTGGTTTTTTCACAATACTGCCGATAGTGGCATAAGTAACTTTACCAATTATTTTCGATCCGGCACTCGCGGAATAAATACCAACCTCAAAATCTGGCTCATAACTTATCATCTTAGAATGATTTTGCACGACTAATTCTTTAGATGGTTGTAAAACAAGCACTTTCCCATCTAATTTGCTGGCCATATCAGCAATGATTAATGATTTCCCGGCCCCGGTAGCTAATTGCAACACAAAAGGCTGAGGATTATTCTTAGTTAGGTTTTTAATACCTATATTAGAAGCCTCTGTTTGGTAATATCTTAATTTATACATTTAAATCCCATTTCATTTTTGATCGGTTTAACGTATACTCCTTCACTTATTTCTTTTAAATAAACTTCAGGTACACAATCATTTATTATATTCCCACTACTATCTGTTCTACGTATTGAGCATTCAACATGACCATCCAAGTGTTCGCACCTAGATATCAGTATTCCAGTTACCCCAGTAGCGATATCTTCAACCTCATTCCCTAATTTAACCATCTCAAACACCTATACACTAGCAAATATCATCTCAAAAACTGCTTGGATAACATTAGTGGTTACAGCATTACCGCACATTTTATAGCGTTGTGAATCGCTCATCTCAACGAACAGCCTGCCACTTCTGTCTTCCGCCCAATCGCCAACCCCTAGTTTTGTCCAATTATCAGGGAAACCTTGTAGCCGCTCACACTCTAGAGGTGTTAACCGACGTATTCGCGTATTTTCCAATACTTTCGTCATCACACCACCGCCAGTTCCAGTTGGGATAGTTGGGCTAATGCCGCCTGTTGAGTGGACACGTCTAATCTGCTCAAATCGTTTCTCCCAGCCATCAGTTTCAAGTGTTCCGGCTACTTCAACTTCATTAACAGTTTGTTCGCCACTTCCTGTGATAGGAAATACTTCTGGTCGGGATGTTCCTCTAAGATGTCCGACAATGATAATACGTTCTCGGTTCTGGGGAACTCCGTGATTCTTACTGTTAAGCACTTGCCATTGGCAATCGTACCCCAACTCATCAATCGTTTGGACGATGGTCTTAAAAGATTTTCCACCATCGTGGCTGAGAAGTCCTTTAACGTTTTCAAAGACGAATAGTCTAGGTTGTTTTGCTCGCAGTATTCTCGCAAGGTCAAAGAACAGTGTCCCTCTTGTATCGTCAAACCCTCCCCGCTTACCAGCGATGCTAAAAGCCTGACAGGGGAATCCTCCGACAAGACAGTCGAAGTCTGGGAGTTCGTCTGCGTTAATTTTTGTGATATCGCCGTAGTTTTCATGATTAAAGTGCCTTTCGTAAACTTTGATTGCGTATTTGTCGATTTCGGAGTAACCAACACATAGTGGTCTTTCGTTAATGAAGTCTGTAGGGCGTTTACCAATCCGTCCGTCCTCGGAACTAGTATTTTCCCCCTCCTCGGTGAAAAATCCCTGTCCTTCGTCTCCCGACGGATTCGCTTGCTCTCCTCTGACCTTACTTCGGTAAGCATTTTGTATTCCAATTTCGAATCCTCCTATTCCACTAAATGTACTAAAAAATTTCATTTACCGTGTTCTCCAGTATTTATCTTAACTTTTTTAACAGAAAGTTTAGGTAACTTAGCGTATCCATTATAATAGTTGCCATAATCTTTCTTCATATCTTCGCTAATAAGCGCCACCTTAACATACCCTCGGCGTTTCATCCTACCGATCCATAACTGTCCACAAACTAAATCGCATAAGAACAGCTCACCTGGCATTAATATATGATCACGGTCTGATTTCTCATTCCTGCCACAGAAATAATCCCATGACACCATTTGGTTATTACCATCCCATAAATAATTTGGGTTCTTTATCAAATATTTCTTTAGAGCCTCGATATAATTATTACCTGGTTCTTCTGGTGTTTCGATCATAGTATACGAAAATGGCATTATATTATTTCTCCTTCCATCCACTTCTTAAGGTTTGTCAGCGCTGTTTTTCTAAAACCGTTGCGAGTATAGACCCTATTCCTATCGCTCCAGTCTTTGCACAACAGCACATTCTCATAATCACCAATTACAGTTTTTAGTATGTCAGATAGCACATCGTCTAAACCACCTTTGTAACGATCGATAGCATTCGCTAGAGACTCTGATTTTACGGTTACCGTTATTTGTTTATCCACTCTTTTATCTGCCTTTCCCTCATTGCTAACGCCTTTGATAATAATACTGGATGATAATTGCTTTCCTCCATAGATATATTCACATGGTTCACGGTAAGATCATTCAAAACATAATGGTTACGCTCTTCCTCTCCTTCTACTGCCCATTCACGACTCAACAAACGATTCAAATGATTGTGAAAGTGTCCGTGGATATTTATATCGTTTCTGGCTAATATGGTCGGCTGGTGACTAAACACTATTTTTTTGCCTGAATAATACATAACAAAATTTTCACAAACAAAATCCCAACCATGGTCCATATACCAACTATCGGATTTTTTATCATGGTTCCCACGTACTAATATACGTTTTACTCCAGGCGTAGATTCCACTAACTTTCTATGCCAATATGCGTCACTACCTATACAAATATCGCCTAAATGGATCATTATATCACCAGGCTTATACTCTTTTATAAGGTTGCTTAATATTATTTCTGAAAAAGCTACCGGTCTTCTACAATATTGGATCATATTGCTATGGCCAAAGTGTGTGTCAGTAATTATTCTTATTTTTCTCATATTACTTATCAACCCTAAATTCTTTATAGCATCTAGCCGGCAACTCACTTACTTCCCAGTTTTCCATTTCTTTACAAGTGCCGTTATATTTTATTTTTGTGATTTCAACGCAACCCACTACAAGCGCTCCGATTACCAAAAAGATAGCTATAAAAATTATTATAGATGCTACACTAATCAATTTTCCAAATATGTTATCGTTCATTTTTTATTTCCTTTCGTTATCGATTTATCATCATCTGACTTATAAAAATCATGACTATCGACACCTAAATGCTTTTTAATAAACTCTCTGAAATCATTGCCTAAAGCGCTAGCTTGCACACAACGTTCATCAAATGAAGTATTTTCAGCCTCCTGCTTGTTCCAAAGCTTATCTGTGCAAACCGACATCATTATTTTACAAGCCGATCGCAACGCTGTGTCACCGTACTCGTATGGCTCCGTCTTATCGCGGGAATCAATTTCCCACATAGCTTGAGCTATCTCATCTAAAATTGGTGTGATATTTTTACCGTAGTATTTACTCATCACTGCCACCTTTCGTTATCATGCCTTCGTCGGCTAGTTTTATGGTTAGTTTTAGGAGTGCTTTTAATGTGGTATCAGCATTTTGTACATTTAATCGTGGACCATTATAAATATCATCAGCATCTATTGAGTAGCTACCATCTTCTTCAAATATTAATGATATGTGTTTGCGTTTCCCTTTAAATAAAACAAAATATAATTTTTCTAAAAGATAATCAGATGTATATAGTGGACAAACATAGTCTGTTTCTACTATGCCATAGTATTCAGGGTGGTTCTTATGTATCGTGCTAACCGTTTTTCCATTTTGTATCCAAGACACAAATTCGCCTTTCCACCCAAGCTTCTCGTAAACACTTTTGCATAATTCGAATAATTCTAAATCTTCAATCATCATAATTTATCCAGCGTTAAAGCTTCCCAAAATTATAGTTGGCTCTTTAATATCATCTAATTTTATTTCAGATATTTTATAACCACCAGAGAAATCAACTTCTCTCCATTCGCTATCAGGATATTTATTCTTTATTAAATCTATAACTTCAACATGGTTGTTAGCAATAACTACAAAGCTATCGTATTGATCCCAGTCTACTTTATGAAACTCTATTTTAAATATTTTCATTAGTTTTCTTCTTTCTTATTTAATAGCTCTGCTAGATGTTTACGCTGCTCTTTTCTGAGCTGGTTGCGCTCCATAGCCATATAATCGTCAACATATTCTGGTACGTCTGGGTTATTCCACATAGCCACTTCTTCGTTCTGGTCTATCTCGTCTTTACCTATAACTTCATTAACAGTCTTTGATATTAGAGTGATTATATAACCATATAAACCACCCTCATTACCAAATTGCTTCTCCCACGCTTTGTCATCTAGTTTAGCCAAGACTTGGATATCTATACATTTATCCTGTAGTTCTTTATCCATTACAACTCCTTCCAAGCCTTTTTTACTTCTTCGTATGTCTTACACATTAGCAAATTAAATTCTATTGATGTCATTATTCCCCTCCTCCATCAACAGTACCGAGATTATTTTCGGTAGGCTGGTTGGTAGGTTGAGTTAGTTGCTTTTTGAGGTCAGCGATAGACTTTTCTGTGTATTTCATTATTTTGTATAGGCGCTTAACATAGTTATCGCCATACTCTAAACTAAGCTTATTACTATAACCTATTATTTTTTTATGCTCATCAATCCTAGCTTGTAGCCGTTCTTTGGCAATTAACTGCTCAATAGCATGCTCTAATTTATTTACACCGCTTAAGTCTATCTCCCATAAATCAGGGTCACAATTTTCATTGTCTAGCCCGATTACTTTTAAATCATTTAGCAACATTGCTTTTATTGTATTATTACTCATCTAAATCTTTTCCTTTCCAAGTTAGATTAAACCCTTTTACTAAAAAATTGAATAACGTGAAGGAGAATAAGAATGCACCACTACCATAATTTTCATAAGCAACATTAAGGCCAACTATTATAGATATTACAAATACTGCTAGTGATGTCTTAGTTTTGTTACTCATTACCATCATCCAGTAACACAGCTTTTCGAGCTTCGTCCATAGCACTACGCAATATGACAATTTTATCATTGAATTTCGCAGCAGAGTAAATCATAAGAGCTTCTTTATCATGCAACCATTCAAGCTCTAGCTTACGGGCTTTAGCTACTAGCTCGGCTGTGGCTTTGGTACGGTAATAATTATTTGAATTATATATAACATCACAATCACCATTACGCCGATCTTTTCCTTTTTGAACGTCGCCATTCTCATCAATGTACCAAAAATCACCTCCTGGTTTTGCTCGCCAATGTTTAGGCTCTGGGGTGTATAGTTCGATGAAACCTTGTTCAATAGCATATTTAATATCATTCTTAAAAATCGGCTTATTACCAATACTGTCCGATAGAAAAGAAAGGCTAGGCTGGTCGCTTAATATCGTTCCTACTGGGGCGTTAATCATTTCTTTTAGAACTTTATATTGTTTCATTGTTTAACCTCATCATTGATTATGCTTACGCCTATAAAAACATTTCCAATCCATAGTCCGTAAACTTTCCACCAATCACCAAGTTTTTGTCCAGTAAATATTTTCATTATTCAACCTCTTCTAACTCATATAAAATCTTACTTAATTCTTCAGTGACTTTATATTTTTTACCGTTGATTGTGACTGTTTCTGGTGGGGTGAGTGAATAATAATTTTTAATGCAATTGATATCTAGAGATCCAGTTTTATTATTTTGGATTACCTCATAATTAAGATAGTTTATAACTTCGACTCTATATCCAAGTTTTTTATTCCAAAGTTTAGTGCCAATCGGCAATTTATCAAAATCTGGTTGTGGGCCTCCAATAAACTCAACACTTGACATAGAGCATAAATAAAGTTGGGTTCCGTCAGTGCGGTCTTTGTTTTTGGTAAAATATGCGACATCAGCCCCATCGTCTTCCACCAAATATATATTCTCGCCTTCATTGAATATACCGAAAGATTCAATTACTTTGTACACTCCACCTAAAACTTTTTTTGCTGGTTTCATTTTATAAACTCCTGATTAACTATTTTATATTCCCATGTCGAACGATCTAGTTTTAATCGTCTTAGTAATTTTCTAAACTTGCCTACCTTTTTCCAGGTTGTCACACACCCGTAATCCCCCTGTGGCGTAGCCGGATCAATACCAAAGTAATAATTCCCGAACCCAAACGGTTTAAGGTTAATTAACTTTTTAGTAGTATGCCCAACTTTATAATCTTCAGTCGTCATCACACTCTCTCCCAATTTTGAAAGAACGAGAACCAGCTATCATATGGGCAGACTTGCCACCTTTCCATAGCTGTTGGGGACGAAGTGGTTATTAATATATTACTGCTACCAGCCATTATTTTTAACAGGTATATCTCACCATTGCAAAAACCCATACTGCCATCTTCGCCGGTGAATTTGAATAAGTCAGTTATTATCATACAATCTTTTCTCCTTCTACTGAATTAATAGCGTTATTAAAATTTTCATCATCCTGCTGATCCGTATCACATAGATTGTTACTCATCGGTTTGCAAACTCCTCTACTTTTTCATCTTTGTTAAATAGCCATTCGATCGTAGCTTTCCAAGCGTTAGGTTTTCTAACACCATCAACTAATCCCTTATGGAAATCACTCATACCGATATGTTTAATAGCCTTAGCACATACTTCAAATCCTAAACTGTCAAGTCTGGCGGCCATCTTTGTCTTCCGTCCATCCGTAAGCCTTACTTTAGTTTTAGCTGTTTCCAGTAACGAAATACGATCCTGTTCGTTAGCTACCATCCAAGCCTGGATTCCAATTACCATTTCAATTAACCAACCTTTATATAATTTCTCAACATTCTCAACCATTTCCGACGAAAGTTTATTCTCATGTGTCTTCTTTGTTATGGTACTGGCAGAATCGCTGTTACGTACTGGCATATTGCCAGTTCGAGAGGTCAACACCGTATGTGGAACGACTAAAACTCGGTAGTGCCAGGTGTAAGCACCATTAGCCATTTTCTTTTCTGCTTCAATCCAACCAGCATCAATTAATATTTGTCGAGCCTTGCGTTGTTTACGCTCACTAATATTAGTTTCTTCAAGTAATTCGCTAGATGTCTTATAGATAAAACCATCACTCCGCTTAGCGTATTTATTCCAATGACATAACTGTTGGAATATTATCGCGGCATCATTAGACCCAAGTATTTTAGCTATCTCTGGCCTAAAAGCAATGACCCTCTCGGATTCTACCTTATATTCAACATTCATCATCAAGCCTCACATCACCACTTACCGGTTCAAACTCACACATACTAATCTTGATGACCCACTCATTGTGATCGCCTAACCATAAATGAGCATATCCTTCTTTATCGGTAGTATGAAAATCTTTCTTTACTTTAACGGTTTTCTCACCATGTCTGGCCGTCGTAACCTTTACGTAAGTATTAGATCTTATAAGCATTCGCCCCTCCAATTTTGTTGACACGAGGATTTCTACCATATACACTATAAATGTTATGTTAGGTTCTGAGTTCACCCTCATGTCGTTATCGGTATGAGGGGTTCTCTTTTCCAAGAGTCTTTAGTTGTTATTTTGTTAATTATACCGATTAAGCGTATGGCGCCGGTAGCGAAATGCCTTAATCGACTTGCATAATTCGCCCATCAATCTAATGGATTATACCAGCACTACTACGCTTAATTGTTATTGGTTCTGTGTTCTTTACATAAGATACTATACACCATTGTGTTCGGATAATCAATATGCTAATATGTTTTTATATGGCAAATAAACCAGAACGAAGACCAGAACCACAAAAACTAATCATGGCTATGAGACCTACCTTCTACAGGCTCGTAGCCCAGTATGGTAAAGACATGATTACCATTAAAAGAATCCTAAACGAAGAGTTCAACGTAGATGAAACTATTGAACACTTGGAACGATTAAAAAAGAATAGCGCAGCCCAAATAGCTAAAGCCCGGTCCGAATTACGATGCCGGTATGAAAAGACCCACGATTTCATGCGTTTGTTTAACAAGACCGGCGTAATTATCGAACGACGCATAAATAAGGCCATGAGAGACGACAGGAAGCTCGAAAGCCTCGATGCCGCATATTCTAACGGTTTGATAGGAAAAATGGAATACAAGCGACGTGTGGCCGTCCTATCGATACTTTCAACGTCCGACTTACTCAAGCTTGCGGATTATTGTAGACCACAAGCACCAGTCTCGCCCAATAACACACTCCCACCACCTTCATCGCCCAATAACACAATTGATACCGCGGCAATGGCCTCATTACAAGCAGCAATCGCTAACGGTGACACTGTAGAACTACAACGTATTATGTGGCCTAAGAATAAAGACGAAGATCCGGAAGCCCCATCGCCCAAAAAATAATATCACCTATGATATATTTATAAATATTAAAGCTTATTAATTCATATCACTTTAGTAACACTTATAAAATATACCCATATATGGCCGTAACTATTAGCATAAACACTACAATAATTATGCTATAAATGGTATTAGTACATATTAAAATAGCCCCGATCTCTCAAGGCTATTAAACTAATTGATTATATTGATTATCTATCTTAACACCGCCCTAATTATCACCCCCATTATACTTATAAACATTATACCTATGACGAACACCATTATTGCTATTGCTATGATCATGTTTATGATACGCTTACGCTTAACATAACAGTTAACGCGATATTCATAGCGCCTCATGGCCTCATGATCAATATTAAGCACGTGCTAACCTCTCAAGCTCGTAAACCTCATTGTTAACGCTAACAATAAGTATAACGGCCTTATCGTGCTTTTCAGTCTCGATAATAGCCTTACGATTACCACGTGTAACAGTCCATAATGTAACATTATCACCGATTTTGTTAGCTAACTTGATATCACTACAACCCACTAGCTTAAATTGATCATTTATATTTTTAACCATGGCTACTTACCAGATATATTATAACTACCGTCAGTACCATATAATGGCGGTGTCAATTCACGCCCACCTTCTACAGAACCGAAACGCGTTACTAGTTCATATAATCGGCCGTCGACGTTAGCTATACCAATTTGGTAAGACCAATTAGCTTGCGATGGACTATAAAAAGCTATGTAGAATAGACTAGGTTGCGCCCCGCTATCTATTAAGTGTTTTACCACCTTATCTTCTTTACCCCATTTTATAAGTTGCTTTATATTACTGCTTTTTGCTTTATACATATATGCCCCTTTATAATTATTATTTTATTATGTTAGGCTTGCGCCTATTTCTACTAATAACCAGGTTAGTTATTAGTAGTGTAGTAGCAAGATATAGGCTATTTATAATGTATTGTTATATTTTCGTTGATAGCATCCGGCAACGTATCATTAATAGTATTCTGGATATCACTATCATATACAGAATCATAACTAACAATGTCTAGTCCGGTATCAGTCTTAATAGTCATATCGTAAATTCTACCGTCAATATAATCGTTGTAGCGCTTAACTTCATCTATTAAGTAATCTTCGATCTGTTCATTAGTGACTTTATTGCCGATTAGATCATCAGTCAATTGTTTAGTGGTATAAATAAAGCCCACTTGGCCACAATCCCATCCGCTAACCTCACCAACTGATATAGATAAACCGCTATGATCATATAAGCTAATAGGTAAAATTACAGTTGCGCCTTTATCATCTATTAAATGCTTTTTTAGATCGTCCAAATTTTCGTATTCAAAAGCGTTAAACTGTTCATCACCTAATTCATAATGTTTATGACTACATACCATAATACCTATATTGTCTTGAAAATCACGTTCATTATCTGGACAATTTGATTGTGTTAGAAATACGTTAAATTTGCGTGTATCAATATGTTTTATATCTATTTTTTGCATAGTGTTAGCCCCTTTATTAATTGATTAGTTTATTGATAATATTGCATTTTCTTGCGCGTCTGTTAAGACTAATACACCGCAAGCATAAAAGTCTAATAGATCTAATACAGTCACATTATAGCCATATTTACGGCTAAGCTTAGACAATAAGTTATTGATAATACTATTATTCATAATATAACCCCTTTATACTGTTACAACTACAACCCATAACCAGATTATAATTATAGCGATTAATATTTTAATGATTGAAATGATCTGATTAATTATTTTCATCTAGATCAATCCTATATGTTATTTTGATAACTGGTTGCGTATTATCTTTAATGATAAACATTTTAACCCCTTTTTTATTTTTGTTTTATTCGTATAGTGATATTTTTTATTAATATCGCTATTGTATTTTATAAGCTTGTTACTACTTGCTTATGTCTTAATACTAGCAAATTATCCGTACATTGTCAATGCTTTTTATTGATATTCTTAGTTCGGATAATAACAGATTAAAAAGCGCATATAAAATAGGCTAAAATACTACGTACATAACGCTTGTGTTACATTTATCACGGCCATTTTACAACGCCCGCAACAACAAAAAAGATCATTTAATATATGTATGTCTAAGCTTAACACCTTACGCTATATTATATTATCCATAAAAAGATGAGTATACACCCATCTTTTGCCAAAATAGTTAACGTCGCACAATCTATATTTTACGACGTTAAACTCTGTATGGTGTTATATAACAGAGGTGACGCAATGATAAGGCCATAAATTAGTGTATATATAAATTGCTAATATAATATACTACTGTTATTTATTACATTTATGATATATTGTTTATTTATTTTTGTTTTTTGCTTTTTATTTTATAATATGCACAATCATGCAATGCATGCCCTCGAACCCCCTATGCACCCGATCTGTTCCACCGTCGGCGCAACCCTACTATATTAATAGTGCCTAACGAAAAAATATATAAATTTTCCGAGCGAACAGAAATCGTGTTTTTTGTCCGAGCGTTTAGTTCGGATAAAAATAAAAAATTTCACAATACAAAATAACAGGGGTCAGAAAAATTTTTTGCAATTTTTTTGTGGTACATAGTTTTTGGCAAAATATCCGAACGCAGTCTAAGGTGTTAGTGTATCGGCTTTTGATAATAATATTAATACTTTGTCAAGTAGTGTATTATTGATTTATGGAACTAGACGTAAATGAACAAATAAAACAAGCTGGAACGAGGGTTATAGCTGAAAGATGCAAACATGATCTATTCTATTTAGCTAAATATGTATTAGGTGGTGGTGATCTAATCGATCCTAAGGTACATGGACCATTGTGTGCATCATTTAGACATCTTGTATTCAAAGATAACCCAGAAGAGTCTCTAAAGTACTCATATCCATCTGATTTCGGTAGAACAGAAGAAGAGGGAATGCCTAATGAACAAGAGAAACTTGATTTCATTAAATGGCAAAATAAGTTTGAACCAGATCTAAATGCTAATTATGTAGTACGAGATAAAGTGGATATACACCTTACGTCGCATTTGTATCTTATGCCTCGTGGTACTCTTAAAACATCAGTTATCACTATAGCCGGAACGATACAATGGCTACTTAATTATCCAGAAGATCGTGTTTGTATTGATTCTGAAACCGTAACAAAGTCTCAAGGGTTCTTATCAGAGATAAAAGGTCACTTTGAAGAGAATGAAAAGCTACGCGATATATGGTTTTCGTTACATGGAGACGCTCCTGATGACGCTAAAAAGAAAAAGAAATGGTCTACAGAAGGTTTAGTAGTTGCAACGCGTAAGAAGTCACGTAAAGAGCCTTCAGTAGATGCTATAGGACCTGGTGTGGCACGTAATGGTTGGCACTACGATATAGCTTTTCTTGATGACCTTCATTCTGAACTTAATACTAAAAGCAAAGAAGAGATTGATAAGGTGAAGGAACACCGTAAACTTGTTTATTCTCTATTAGATCCTAATGCTCCACAAGTAGTTATTGGTACACGCTGGTCTTTTGGTGATATGTATCAAGAAATTATTGAAGAAGAACATGAAGATTTTAATTTTATCACTCGCTCGGCTCTCTCCAAGGCCGGTGACGAGTTTTACCCACTTAGGTTGAGTACAAACGTGCTTAAACGTTTTAGACGCGTTCAGGGTCCTTATTTGTTCTCATGCCAATATATGAATAATCCAGTAGATGATGATACTGCTACATTTCGTCGTGAAGATTTTAGGTATTTATCACGTCATGAAATGAGCTTACGCAGTATTAACTGGTATGGTTTAGTAGATCCATCTTACGAAGGACCGTATAGTGATTATTGTGCTATCGTAATTGCCGGTATTGATAACGAAGGACGGTATTATGTTAAACATATTGTACGAGAGAAAATGACATATACTGCTATTATCGATAGGATGTTTGAACTTGATGCTATATTCAAGATAGCTAGGTGGGGTTTAGAGATTGTTGGTACTCAAAAGTCTATTGAGCATACATTACGAGAGAAAGAACGAACCAAAGGTAAAAATTTACGAGTCCATTTGTTTAAATCTAGGGCTGCTACTAAAGAAGAACGTATACGTGGCTTAGCACCATTCTATGAAGATCATAAAATATTCCATTGTACTAATATGCCTAACCTAGAGTATTTAGAAGACGAGTTATCTAAATTCCCGCGAGCAAAAAATGATGATGTTTCTGACTGTTTTGCAGGTATACTAGAATTAGGGATTCGTCCAAAAGGCGTAAGTCCTGAGAATAAAAGGACTAGCATAAACAATAAAGAATATATTACAATGTTAAATAAACCTAGGTCACCTATGGTGGGATATTAAGAAGGAATATGAGCAAGCAAACCGGGGAATTCACACAATACAGAAAAGAAGCAGATAAAAATACTATCGAGAGTACTTCTGGTAGTGGTGCAAAGTACGAATATAGGCCTAAGAATAAAGAAGATTCTGAATTAAGACGACGTATCTGGGATAGGTATCAAGATATGAAGTCAGATCCACTTCGTATTGAGGCTGAGAAACAATGGGATCTCGGTGATAAGATGTATCGTATGTGGTCTCCTAAACGTGATCCTAAGGATTGGCGAGCTGATATTGCTTTGCCGGATGCTTTTTCTGCTGTTCAGTCCCATATGCAAGAAACTATTAACCTTCGCCCACGTCCTATTATCAAGAGTACTGACTCATCTGACGCTCCTTTAGAGCGTTTTGCTAGCTCTGTATTTAATTATGCTATGGATGTTACTGAATTTGACCAAGAGACCTATAAGGCTCGTCATGCTTCTGCTATTCGCGGTACTGCTTTTACCTTAGAAGAATATCGATATGAGACCCGAGATGTTCAAATTCCTACTTCGTTTGAAGATGGTGAAATGAAATATAAGAAAAAGACTATTACTGATTGGGATGATGTATATACTCGATTTATTGAGAATGAAGCAGCTTTCTTTGACCCAGGTGCAGAAGATCAGAAATATGGAGTCGATTGTGCTTATCGTGATGTTATACCGTTCAGCTTATTCAAACAGTTGTATCTAGATAAACCAGGCTACATTGATACTGATAAAGTTGTACCAGCTGGTGATGTTCCTAAAAACGTAGGGTTCTTTAAGGTTGCTGAGGGAATTAACGATGATGATGTTGAGATTATCAAGTATTGGAACAAGTTAACTGACCAATATGGAGTATTAGCAAATAATATCCTTATTAGGACTGAGCCTTTACCATCAATGCATAAAGAATTGCCTATGGATGTATGGTCATTTTATCCTGTTCCTGGTCAAATTTATGGAATGGGTATCCCATTCATTATTCACACATTAGTTGAAGAGCGCCGATCGATGAGAAATATGTCATTAGACCGTCAGAAGATGCACCTAGCTAAGATGTTTATCGTGAATGACCTATTCGATGTCGCTGAGGAAGACTTGACACCACGACCACATGGATTAATCCGTATGAATACTAATGGGTTGCCACTTTCACAGGCTATACAACCACTAGAATACGGTGATGTTCCGGCTTCTAGTCTACGAATGGATGAAGCTTTGAAAGAAGATGAGCGTCGATCACATGGTATGGATGATCGCCCAGCTATGCAACAAGGTGGTACGGCTACGGAGGCTGCTATTGTTAAGGAATCTACTCAAGCTCGTATTAATTTGATTAACACACTGTCTAACTGGAACACACTTGTACGATTAGGTAAGAAGAAATGGTCTAATGTTCAGTTCTATTACCAAGGAAAACGAATGGAGCGTATTGTTGAAGACGGCAAGACTGTTGAAAAGAAAGTTTACCGCAATATTAAGGTAGAAGGGTATGAGTATAAGATTGTTGGAGACCCAGAAAAGGGCGAAACTACCGAACTTGCAACTAATAAGATAGAAGGTTGGTCGTCATTCCGCATGAATCCTGCTTATGCACAGTACATGGATCGAAATTACGATATTATCATGGATGCTGAGTCCTGTCCTGTTATTAGTAAAGCTATTAAACGCGCTCAAGTTACTGAAATGTTCAATGGATTTAGTGCTAACCCAGCTTTGACTAGGTTCCTAGACCTAGAGAGTTCTATGAAGCGAGTAGTGTTGTTGAATGAAGAGTCTCCTAAAGACTGGATGATCGGTGATGGTATCACTGCCGACCAACAACAGATGATTGCTCAACAAGAGAATGAAATATTTATGAATATGGAAGAGAATGGACGCATATTCGCTCTTCCTGGTACGCCTAATGCTACCGAAGACCATAATGGGGTTCACTTAGACTTTACTAAAACAACTGCGTTTGAGCGTTTGTCAGCTCCTGTGAAGAAAGTAATCGGCGATCACATACAAGAAGAGATTATGGCTAACCCAGCGCTTGCTCAGGCAGCAGGATTGATGGCTGGAGGTGGTGGTATGACCGGCGAAGAGGGCGGTGGAAACTCGGTTAACCCTGGTATGCCAGGTGGACCTAATGTGGAACCTGGTAGTGCTGCTTCAGCTGGTGTGAACGCTCCTGTGGCTGGTGGAGATGTTACTAATACGTCACCTATGATATAAAAGCACTTGCATTAAACATAAGAATAGAGGTAATATATGAGTAAGAACCAAGACAACATAACATTAGCACCTGCAAAACGTGAAGACTTGTACAATGACGATTACAAGATCGGAATGATTAAGCTTACTAAAGAAGAAAAAGTTGTTCTCTCACAATTAGTAGGGACTCGCGCATGGGACGTTATAAAAAATGCCTATGTTAAGCAACGAGCGTTACAGATCGCAGTTACATCAGTTAACACAGCTCAGAACGATATTGATTTATGGTTCTGTAAAGGGAAAGCTAGCGAGGCAAACTATATCATAAAAGATATAGAACGCATCGTTGAAGAGTTTGTAAAATCTGAAAAAAATAAAAGTTAATGGGGTTTAACAACTCCGTTAACTACCAAGCAGCCAGCTAGGTAGTAGTAATAACATAATTCGGGAAATCCTCTGGAACAAATCCAATAAGAGTGAACCGACAGGAGTAATTAAAATTATGGCAAATCAAACCGATGACTCATCAAATACTGAGAATTCAATATCGTATATCGACAAACTTGCTGACGTCAAGAAGAACCTTGATGCGAAAGCTGGAGGCGATTCTAGTGAATTTGTTGATGAAGATAAAGATATCGAAAGCAATGATGACGAGGCAAGTGACGATTTAGAAGTCAATGATGATGACGATGAATCTAATTCGGGTGGCAACGACGGAGGTTCCGACGATGACCAGGATGAAGATGAAAACGAATCTAATGACGATGCTAAAGATACGAAACTTGAATTTCGTTTCGGTCAATTTAAAGGTGATGGTACTCAGGAATCTTATATCAAGAATCTAGAGGAAGGTTACAAGAATAGTTCGCAAGAAGCTATCCGGATCAAAGATGAGAAAGATAGTTACGAACGCCAAGTAAATGCTATTAAAGAAGCTGCAACAAGGGACCCAGAGTTCGGCGAGAAGCTCTTGAGTTTATTGAAAGGCAATGGTGGTGATTCTGAAACGACTAATAGTGGTCAAGATTCAAACGGTAACCCATTCCTAAGGGATGCGGAAACTAGGTGGAATCAAGAGAGTGAAAAAGAGGCAAAGGAATTCACCGATGCTAACCCTGAAGTACTAATAGACCCTAAAATAAATGCCGATGTTAAAAAGTGGATGCGCGTCTTTTCTAAACAGATTTTTGACGATGATGGTAGATTGATAAAGGCTGGTGAGGCTATGGAAATGGCTTACAGGCATCTCGGTCTAGCTGATAAACGCAAAAAAACCCAAGACTTGGTAGACGGAATGAAGAAAAAAGTCGACCCTACAAGGACGCAAAAGGTGAAGAAAACGAAATCGTCTAATGGCGATAAGGGATCTAAACAGTTTTCTAATCTTACTCTAGATATTGCTAGTAAAATGGGGATATCACAAGATAGGATGAAGAAGGCACTCAAAAAGTAAATTTTAATTGGAGACATACTATATGGCTGCTGAATACATTGGATCTGAGACTGGCGACAGCAAGTCACCAGCTCGCGAAGTATCCGTTACGTCTGGCGTTTCTACATTTAGTGGAGACTTTCTTACTGTAGCAAGTGGAAAAGTTACTAACGCTAGTATTAACAAGAAACGTCTTTTAGGCGTACAAATGGGTGGTGATTCTCGTAATCCTGCTCGAAGCCGTCGTGTTGCTGACCAAGGCTACAAAGCTACTGGTACATCTGACGGTAAAGTTAAAGTACTCGTTAACATCGAGGAAAATGGTGAATATCTAGTGAAGGCTGATGGAGCTATATCTGCTGCTAATGAAGGAAAGTTCTTCAACTTGCACAGTACAGCATTTAAGGTCATCACTTCAACTGGTGTTGCTATTACTGACGGTGATACTATCACAGTTGGTACACAAACTTACACATTTAAGACTACACTAAGCACCGGTCCTGCCGTAGCTAATGAAGTTCTTATCGGTGCTAGTGCTAGTGCATCGCTTGATAATTTGAAGTTGGCTATTAATGCCGGTTCAGGTGCTGGTACAAATTACGGTACTGGTACTACTGCGAACACTACTGCAACTGCTACTACAAAGACTGCTACTACGTTAATGCTCGAAGCTATCAGCACATCTGCTACTGATTTCACTACAGCTGAAACTGCTGCAACTCTTAGTATAAACACTGCTGACGGTGGTCCTGGTCATCAAGTTGTTATCAACACTGCTGATGAGAATCTAGGACAATTAATATTAATTAAAGCTAACCCAGGTATTCGTGGTACTAATGGCACTTATGGAATTTTCCAAATTGCTCAAGACTACAAAGAATCTGTGGCTGCATTATCTTAATCTAGGAAAGGATTAACACATTATGGCTATGACAACACCTGAATGGGTAGATGCTTTGGATGATATTTTCCGTACTATCTATGATGAGACGATGGAAAATCAACTTCCAAAAATGATGTATGACAAAATCTTCCACGTTATCCAATCGAACAAGGCGTTCGAGGAAGATGCCAGCTACACTGGTATTGGATTGCTAGAGGAAACTTCAGAATTAGGAACAGTACCTTACGAGGATGCTGACCCTAGCTGGACTACTACTTATGTTCACCGTGAATTCAAAAAAGGTCGAATGGTGTCTAAGAAAATGTACCAAGATGAGAAATGGAATATTATCCAAAATCTTCCTAAAACTCTTGCTATCGCTAAAGCTCGCACGTATGAAATCGCTGCGGCTGACGTGCTTAACTACGGATTCGTAGTTGGTGGCGGTGGTCTTGCTACTTTCGATGGTGCTGATGGTCAGGCTTTATTCTCGACTACTCACTCTAATAAAAAGGGTACAGTTATTCAGAGTAATAAAATTACTACCGCTTTGTCTGTAGAGGCTCTTGAAGCAGTTACAACTGCTATGTCAACCCGACTAGATTCAAAGGGTCAGATAATCACATTTAACCCTGACACGTTGATCGTTCACCCTAACAACCGATTTACAGCTCGTAAGATTCTTGAGTCTGCTGGTTCGATTGGCAATAACTATAATGATATCAACACCATGAAAGGTGCTTTGGATCTTATCGTTTGGCCATACCTTACTAACGGTACTGCTTGGTTCGTACTTGATAGTTCTGCTCACCAGCTTAACTTCTTCAAGCGAACTGACGAGCCTGTTGAGGGACCTGTATGGGACTTTGACAACGGTGCTGCTAAATGGAAAGTTGAAACTCGATTCTCAGTTGGCTACTCTAGCTGGCAAGGTATCTATGGTTCAACAGGAGATGGCGCTTAGTCTATCCTAACCATTACAATTAGACCTCTCCGGAGGTCTTTTTGTTTGTGTTTAATTAATGTAGAATAAGGTTATGATATACGCAGTCTACCCAGGATCAGTAGTCGATAGAAACAATGAGACTCAAACATATACTTATGAAGAGCTTATCGCATTATATGGCGTAGACCCATTTGACTGCGTTCTAGGCACAGACGTTCCTGAATCTCGTAAGATGTTCTATATTCATCTAAAACCTCGTCCTGACGGCGTATACAACCAAATAGACGATCTAGTTGAGTTAGGCGATGGAATAAAATGGGGAGATGATTTCGATGGTAAAAAGAAATATACTATCGAAACTGATTTTGATGAATTATACGCTGACCAAAATTCTGAAGAAAAGTTATAAATAGATAGCTTGTTGTTTACTCTACAAAAATGATATTATAAGTTCATATGATAGAGCTAAATCAAAATATAAAATATAAATTTACAGCTTATTTTGAAGACGGTAAGGTTATAGCTCAATCAGATAAAGACACTCTTTCTGATACTAGCGGTTCGTTCCAATCAATTATAGATTATTCTAAAAAGGCTAACTTAATATACTTCGATATAAACGATGGCGTGTTCGCGTATGGTGTAGATCTTCCGTCTGGTAGGTTCGGAATTAATGGAACGTGGTTCTTAACAGAAAAACCAGACGATAAGATAATAAAACGCGATATAAAATACTATATAGATACTGAGCATGAAGAGTTTTGCTTTGGTTATACTGGAACTACTAAATCTGGTAAAAAAATAGAGAAAGTTATTAGGGTGTCATAATGAATCATAAGGATTTTGCTGTATCATTAGTTGCTATAGCACCGATACCAGCCGTGTCTGGAACTACTATTGGTTTAACAACAGGTCGTGCCGCAAGATTTCCAATACCACCTTGCTATGTTAACGCTAGCCCACCTAATGAAATGTCAACTCTCGATAATACTGAGAAGTTATTAGTAACTGACATCGATCTTGATAACGATATAATAACAGTTGTTCGCGCACAAGGTGAGACTACGGCTAAGAACATAGAAGTTAATTGGGTTATATCTAATGCTATATATGCTGATGACGTTGATTCTAAGGTAGACAAAGTCGATGGGAAAGGTCTATCTACAGAAGACTACACCACAGCTGAAAAATCTAAACTTGCTGGTGTTGAAGAAGGTGCTGATGTCAACAATATATCTGATCCTGACGCGACTGATCTAACAGATGGTGGTGCTACGACATTGCATAAACACTCATTCAATAACCTAGACGATATACCTACTATACCTGATGAATTAAGTGATCTAGCTGATGATTCAACCCATAGGTTAGTCACAGACACTGAAAAGTCATATTGGAATGCTAAGCAGGAAGCACTAATAGCTGACACCGATTACCTAACTCCAAGTACAGCCAGTAGCACTTATGAACCGATAATTGTACCACCAGTAGATAACCCAGAAACTAAGTATTTAAATGGCAATAAGCAGTGGGTAGCAGTATCTGTTGGAGGCGGCGGGGTTGCGTCTAATCTATACTATACTACTATCAATAGTGATATTTCTGGGTATAAAAAAATAAGCTATACACCAGAAGCAACTGAAACAATACTAGAGACTACTGTCACTAACCAGGAGATATTGGCTAGGACATATTTATTTGACGATCCAATTGAAGTTAGTATTATAGATTCAGGAGTATGGATTTCTAATTATACTGCAAGAGTATCTAACGCTACGGGAGTTACACAATTTAAGATTGAACCTTTCGTTAGACATAGCAACGGTACTGAAACTGTGCTATTCTCATCATATTCCAGAGAAATAAACAATACTGCTTTTGAAACTACTCGTGACGAGTCTGTCCAACCGTCTCATATAGTTGATCCAACAGACAGACTAGGTGTAAGAATTTATGTGAAGACTACTTCTGGTGCTGCTATTACTGTATATAGCATAGCTGGAGATGGCAACGCTTCATATATATCTACCCCACTTTCCTTGAGGCATGCTCAAACTCGTGATAAGAACGGCGAAGCAGAGTTCCAACACATGACAGCCGCTGAAAAGACAAACCTAAATAACCAATCAGGTGTTAATTCAGGCGATGACGCGCCTAACTCTCTGTATAGTGGCCTAGAAGCGTCTAAATTGAATATAGATCAAACAACTCCTCAAACAACAGTAGGAACATTTATATTCCCACAATTATCATCACCTATAATTAGGCCATTGGCAGATTCTACTTCAGCATTTGGATTTTTTAAAGCTAATGGCACAACCAATGTGCTAAATGTCGACACTACTAACTCATGGATTGGTATAGGAACAACATCTCCCACAGTCCGTCTAGATGTAAATGGTATGGGAAAATTTTCGTCATCTGCTTATCCAGTTTTAGAGGTGACTAGAACGTCATCATTATCAGTGGCAGCTTTGGTAACGTCTAGATTTGGGTTAAAGACTACAGCCGACATGGCAGACGGAACTGGTTGTTATATGGGATTCTCTATCGAGGACGATACCAGTGGCCCACAGCTTATTGGTTTAGTTGGAGCATTTAGAGATGGAGCAGATAACACAGGGGCTGTATCGATACAGACTTATAATGCCGGCGTTCAAGGTGAAGTAGCAAGATTTACCGCTTCAAAAAGAATCGGGCTTAGAACAGCGCTACCAACACACACGATAACACTCGGCAGTCTAGCAGATGGGTATTGTCATTATAATACTGTTGACCAAGAAACTAACTATGAAAGAGCTAGGGCGTATTGGTCTTCTAGCGCTTATTATATAGGCACTAGCGCTGGTGGATCTGGTGTGATACGTGACCTATATATTGGTGACACAGCAGACTATTATAAGTATAGTAAATTACTAAGCAGTTCATATGTGCATGATTTTAAGTCTGTATTATCTGGTACAACTTCTACTGGTTCAATAAGGTCTACGACTGTGGACACTCATTCGGCAGGAGTAGCTATAGGCCAACAAATATATATGGGGTTGACACAAACATCAACAGCCGGTTACTATGGTCTATTAATAAATATAGCCCAAAACTCTGTTGGGTCTGGGGCAAAAAACTTGATAGTGGGTACGGTAGATGCGTCTGATAAATTTAAAGTCGAGAGTACCGGTAATGTTAAACTAGTGGCCACAAATGATGTTGGGTATTTCCTATTCAATGCCGTTAACTACGGTATGGCTATGGGTAACACATCTAACTACAAATATGGTGGTGTACAAGATTATTCTATAAAGTTTTTGATGGATGGTGGTTCTACCAGAGGCTGGACATGGGGTGGCGCTGGAGCTGTTCCAGTGGCAGCGTTAACTATAGGTGGTAACTTCCAGATAGCCGGGACTCTAACTTTAGTGGATAAGGATATAGTGCTTAGCGCTACAACAGGTACAAAAATAGGAACTGCTGCTACTCAGAAATTGTCATTCTATGGGGCAACACCAATCGTTCAGCCGTCATCAACCTCAGCGGCCGCGACTGACCTAGCCACTGTTATAACTTTAGCTAATAATTTGAGATCTAAATTGATAAGTCTAGGTTTAATAGCGTAAGGAGATTCGTATGCCACGTAAGAAAAAATGCTAAAATATAAATAAATAACTTTAGGAGAAATAATATGCCAGAACAATCTATCGATACTGTAACAGATTTAACATTATTGAAATCATTAGTGTATGATCGGATGGTCATATCGCAAAAAGCTCAACGTGAAATACAATATCTAGAAGAAAGAATCAAGTACGTGTCAGAACACCCAGAAGAACCAGACACTGCTTGTGATGCACCTAAGGAATAGTTTTATGAATAATGGGTTTGGTGTAGGTTATTTTGCAGGAATGTTCTGGGGGCAATCCCAGTTCGGTCCAATGGATATAAATAGGGTGAATGACTATACTACCAAACCGATTGTTAGCATCGTATCGATCAATCCTATAGCCTCACCAGTTTTATCACGACCTAATATAGATATACCATACAACAGACCAGATAGTATGCCAATTATGGTAAAACCTAGAATATCTATATGTAAGAATAGGCCTAGAGGTATACAATAGTATCAGTATAACTTACAATATAACATAAGGATTAACGATGATAATTACAGGATGGAACCCAGAAACAGAAGGACTAGAGAAGACGTACATAACTTCTGTAGTTCAGGCCGCATCTAATTCAATAAATGTTAAAAATGCCGATAGAATTCCATCAGGTAGTATTATACTTGTTGGTGAGATGGGTATGGAGCAATCTGAATTGCTCACGGTTAACACTGGTGGGACGTCTTTAGTTATACCAACTACTGGTAATACAAAATTTGCCCACACCGCTGATGAACCTATATACAAAATGCGTTATGACCAGATATTATTCTATAGATCATCGACTGTTGATGGTACTTATACCCTAATAGCATCAGAAACTATTGATGTAGACAATAAAGAACAAAAAACAGAGTACTTAGACACTACTGGAACATCTGGTTCTTTCTACAAAACTAAGTATCGCAACAGCTCTACACTTGAAGAGAGCCAATTTTCAGACGTTATAAGCGCTGAAGGGTACCCAGAGAATAGTATCGGTGAAGTTATGGAAAGTGTTGTGAGCCGCGTAAAAGATAAGAACTACACTAAGTTAAGCAGTGATGACTATCTAGATTTAGCGACTGAGGTTAACAATGATCTTACTTCTCAATCAGAACGACCATATGAGTTTATGAGAGAGACTGTGCTATTGAATAGAGTTAAAGACCAGTCGTATGTTCAACTTCCATCTGATTATTATAAATTCGATAAATTATGGTACTCGAGTACTATGGGTGGTAGTCTAAATACTAAACGATTAGAACCTATACCGTATAATAATTTTAAGACAAGTGGTTCACCATATATGAAATCTGATGTTATAAGCAGGGTAACTATTGATGATTCTACCAACAGAATACTTATTGGCTCTGTGCCGATGACTAATGGAACTGGCGCATTTGAATTATCATATTACGCTAAACTAGGAAAGTTTACAGATCTATCACAGATAGTCAAAACCCCTAATTCACTAGTATACAGGTACAAATTTATGGCAGAATTTTATGCTGTGAAAGCAGAAGTTGACCCATCGTTTATCACATTGGCCAAAGATTATGCTACTAAATACGGCAATGAAATAATGAAACTACAACGACAAAATCGTAAAGATGTAGGCACTAATAGGAGTTTCATGGATTCAGCTCGCGATACATCTAACACTTATTCAGAAGGAAAGAGGTTTCATATTTAATGAACTCTAGAGTCTACAAAAGATCAGACTTTTCATTAGGTATCCAAAATGCCAGTAGTTGGATGTTACGTAAGGAGAACGAACTATTTGATGGGCGTAATATTAGATTTAACGAAGAGATTGGTGCCTTTGTTAGGCGTAATGGGTATGTTAAAGACAGCGCTAATAGATTCTCAACTACTGGCAAAATACCGACTGGCTGGTGGGTATCTCAATTTACAACTGGTCCTGTTAGATTCGTAGCCTGTAACAATGACACCGATACAGCTACTTTAATTCGCGCACAAGATCCTGTTACTAAAGTTTGGACAACTATAATCGATTCAATACCACCTAATGCTGATATTCATTTTTGCGATTACCGTGATGAAGTGTATATATCAGGTTATACTGTTGCTGATGGTGTTCCTATACAGCCATGGAATATAGACAAAAATCTATCGCCTAGTGTTACTAGGAATTTATTGAACTCTCCATGGTGCAAATATTTTGTAGTTTATCGTGGAGTATTATATGCTGCTAACGTTAAAGTAGGAGATGAATTACACCCAGACAGATTCTATAAATCATCAGCTCCTACCGGTGCCTTCACATTCGTAAGAGGGCAACAGACTGATGACGAGATAGACCTAACCTTCATACGACAAGTGCCAATAATGACATCATCAACAGCCCCAGCCGGAACAGTAACACAATCTCTACAAAATTCAGGCCAGGAAGGTTGGAGGGTATTTGATGGCGTAGGAACCCGCAGTGGTTCATGGATAGCACCATCGACTAATGGTGCGGCTTGGGTGATGTATGATTACGGTTCTGGCAATAGTAAAGTCGTGACGCATTATTCTATGAGAGCGATAAGTTCTAACCCGTCTGCCAATGATATAAGTAATGATTCTCCTAAATCATGGAACTTAGAGGGTTCTAATGATGGTGTTAACTTCACTATATTACATACGGTCACAGGCGCAGCTCTATGGGCGGCTAGCGAAGTTAGGCAATACACAACCACCAATACATCAGCCTACAGGTATTACAGAATCAATGTTACGGCTTCACAGGGCGGGGCCACATGGTTGACTATTAATGAGATATGGCTATACAATACACTCCAAACAGTTAGACCACTTCAATTAGCAGTTGGGTCAGTAAGATATATAAAACCAGGAATGGAATTAGAAATATATAAATCAGGTAAGAGTGTTAAGCTGTATGATATCGTAGTTTACGATGTCGACAAAACCACCAATACTCTACAATTCTTACCGGATACATTCACCATATCATCGGTTAATACTACCACTGATGTTCTAACAATATCAGATACTACAAAATTACCTACTGGTACACCGATGGTTTTTGCTAGCACAGCCACTTTACCAGCACCATTATCACCTGGGATAACGTATTATTCTATAAAAGTCGATGGCACAACATTAAAAGTTGCCACTAGCTTAGACAATGCGTTGTTAGGGGTCGCTGTTGATATAACCAACACAGGAACGGCTGGGGCAACCCATCAGATAAGGCTTAGCTATGTTATAGGTAATAATGATGAGGTATATCTAAAAGGCAAACACGACGTATTGAGTTCTCTATGGAATACTGATTATCCAACACCTGGGTCATCTGATTTCTCAGCCATACAACCAGGCATAGACTCTAGCAATGAAATAACTGGCGTTGCCGAATCGTCTAACAGGCTATTCGTATTCACATTGAACACGTCTAACCGATTTGATGGAAGTACTACGATACCATTTAGCAAGACCATAGGATGCGCTTCACAGCGTTCTATACGAAATATTGATGATGACTGGCTTATTTGGCTAACGGCTCGTGGACGCATTTATGCTCGTAATGAGGCTGGTAGTTCGCAGGAAATGATCTCACGTGGCATCCAAAATAATTTCTTAAGTAAATTTACATTGTCACAACTAAGACAGGCTTCTGCTGGAATAACAGATAACGAGTACACTTTATACTTAGGGCAATTAGATGGTGAACATTCTAGATGTGTTTATGATTTCTCTGGTAACACATGGTCTATAGATGCTTTGAGCCATAGTACATTAATGTACGCTAACGATAGCTCTAGTGGTAACATAAAACCATATTTCGTAGCTAGTAATGGATATGTATACGAGGATGATAATGGTAATCTCGATGATGATAAAGTTATACGTTTCGATGCTGATCTAGGTAAAATAGATTACGGCACTGAACTAGACAAAGAGTTTTTAGGAATTTACACACGCACGTTGAATGCTGTTGGGCTAAAGATAATTATTAGGATAGACGATGGCGAACCAATGTTAGTCGGTGAAATATATAAGAACTACGGGACTATAGAATATCCTATAGACCGAGATCGTGATAGGTTAACTGGTAGTGTTATATCTGTTAGACTGCAGGGTGCTTTCAATGGCCCACCACAACGAGTATATGCTGCACATGATTACTATAATTTAGTCCAGGAGATTAATGCTCATGGCCAACAACAATAAAAAAATAACCTACGAGGATTCTGGATATAACGGTTTTATGCGTAGAACTATTGCGAGTAGCCAGAATAATAATACTCTTTCACAGATAAGTCGCAATTCCAACCAAATGTCTAACCTTAATTTCGATAATATGAATGTGTCAGGGTCTCTAGGTGACACTATAACAGTCGGCAATATAACAATTGACGGATCGGTTGGAAATGGCCGTATAGATGGAAATGATGAAAATAGAAATCCTGTATGGCGCCTAGGCGACTTGGAGGGGTAGATGGCTAGATACGGCGTACAAATATCGCAACAGGGGATAGATGTGACTAAGGCTGCTGATTACCAGAAGGTGTTAGATTCTAATTGGAAATTTTTAGATATATTGGATGAAGTTGATATAGATATCACGATAAGACCTTCTGGGGTCCCCAATGGGTTTATAGTGACTGATCTGTACAAACATAATCTTGGCTATATCACTGGATATGAGTTTAGACCATCATCTTTATGCTCTGGGGCAGGCACTGATATCAATAGCTATACATCGTTTTTGCGTGGAGATAGAAATAATATATATTGCACATTTTTGTATACCGGTAGCCAATATATAAGGTTATCTGGTAAGCTACGTGTCTATAACATAAACATAGCTGAAGAGTATGAATCGCCTAATACCCCAGTTACATCTATATCTAGATCACCTGTTAGCAGATACGGAGCTAAATTTCTAGATAGGAATAGAGGTGATAGTAGTATAGATGATGAAACAATGTATCCATTCACATTAAATACTCGCGGTAAACAATTATCTATACATAAACATGGAACAGCTACGCCAGTTGACCAATACTCGCTAGTTTTAAATGTTACTCACAATGTTGGTTACCCACCGTCATATATGATAGCCAAAATGTATAATAAAAGTGATTGGAGTGGTATATATACCTATCCATATGGTAATGAATCTGAAACCATAAGTGTATTGACGCAAACATATTATTTAGCTAAAACAACTGCTACCGATATAGAGTTTAGAGGTTACCAAAGTGCGTTTGGCACTAAGCACGCGTATATCATACTAAAAGACCCATCGGAGATAGCAGGATGAGAAGTACTACTGGTATTATTGCTGCCGAGGATGGTTATACTATTAACGATACGCCATTAGCCTACAACAGCTCCAACAGCCATTTGATAATAGATTCAAGAGAAGAATCTAGACATTTAGGTATAGTTGATATGTATTGCGGATCGCAAATATGGACATTAGATTCTGGGGTAGCATCTTATTATGAAGAAGTATTTTATGAGATTAAACATAATCTTCCATTTATACCAAAGGTTATGCTATACGCTTTAATAAGAGATACTCCAGCCGCGCTATCTGGTCTTATAGGGTATTATACAGGAGGATATCTAAATTCAGTTGGGGGAGGTTTCGCTATAATAAGAGAGGCTATTTACGCCAGAGTCGGTAAGACTAGCATCAAATTTATAAGAGTAGCGTCTTCCGACGGCACATTAACTGATCCAGCATACAGGTTTACCGTACAATCCGAGTTCCACAAAGTAAGATTAAGGTATAAATACATGATACTAAGCAATGAGGAATCTGATGAAGAGTATGATATACTACCAACTAATTTATAGCCATGGTATTTACCACAAACATTTTATAGTGCATAATAATCATATGAAGGATTGTAACTAATTATGGCCAGCTGGTTTGATCAAATAGGTTCAGCATTAGGTTCGGCAGCAAATACTGTCGGTAATACTGTGTCTGGTGCTTGGAACAGCTTATTTGGTAATAACAATACATCCAGCTCACCAAGGACAGGTTATGATCTATACGGTAATATAATACCTGGGCAACAATCACAAACTCCTAAAGCTAGTGTGTATACGCCTAAGGTATCATCCACCCCAACTTCTGACTGGTCTAAAGAAAGCGCTGATTTAAACGCTAAAATAGCCTCACTAACCAACCAACTAGCCCAACAGCCACGTCTACCTAGTTTCGACATTATGGCTAACTACAATAAGGCTAAACAAAAAGCCACTGAATATGTAACACCTATGTACGCTAAAAAACTAGAGCTAGCAATGCAAAACATAGGTAATAAAAGGACTTCCAAACAAGCCCAGACTGATTTATCATATCAGAATGCTGATATAGCTCTAAAGAACGCTTTAGCAGATAATACAACTACAAGAGGACGCACTGGCGAAGATTTGATGTCAGCTCTTCAACAGATAGGTGTAGGAGAATCTAATTATTTAACTGATGAGAATAAACAATTCGACACTGCTAGACGAGCGTTACAAGAAGAAGTTGCGGCCGCAGGTGGAACTGATACTGGTCTAGGCCAACAGCAAATTGGTACGCAATTAACTGATAGGAATATTGCAAGTGAGCGTCAGATGACTGAGTTTGCTAATCAGAAAGCGGCTAAGCAATTATTAGCTAGTAGGACTATAGATGATTTAGCGACTAGCGACGTTAGAGCTGGTGAAAAGAAAACCCAAGAAGAGAAATCTATAAAGATCGATTTTGATTCGTACATGGCAGACCTAGCTAATGAAGAGGCCACCACGCGCATGGATCTTGATTTACAAAAAGCTTTGGATATTGCTACACAGACTGGGCAATTTAGGAGTCAAGGCGCTCAAGAATTTATTGCTAGCCTAGCAGGACAAGGTTATAGACCACAAGATATAGCGTTAGCAGCACAGGTATACGGATAGGAAGTATAAATTATTATGGAAGATGAATTAAAGAAATTAGCACAAGCAGGACTAGCGGGAATACAAACTGGCGATACTAACGCTGGTACTGGTAATGATATAGTAAATAATTTCACCAGAGCTAATTTCGGTGATATTCTCGCTAAACAATCATCTGGTATAGGCACTTTTGCATCTACTGTTGCTGACCAGCAAGCTAAAGAAGCTGAGGCCGCTAGACAGGCAGAGCTACAGAGATTGAAAGAAAAACTTAATCCTGATAATTATAAGATGGTTAAAAAAGAAGATGGTGGGTTCGACTTCTTCGATCCAGATGGGAATGCTATTGACGTTAAAAAATTCGCAGATGTTAACGGAACCACACCAGCTAAAATTCTAGCTAACTCAGATAATCCATTCGACCAGCAATATGTTAATGACTATAACAACACCAAAGATTTAATTACAGCTATTCAGAACGGCGACAACGAAACTGTTGCTAAGTTTAGGGCTAGTAATGAACAAATCGGCACTATGAAACCAGAAGATATTATGCGCGAATTAATTAAGAAATACCCCCATATTTACGGTAAGGGTAATTATTCATCTAGCTATGCTTCCAACAATGCCCCATTGTTGACACTACCTACTACTGCCGTTGGAGGGACGACCACATCATCAACTACGTCAGGTATAGGCGTAAATGACTTTGGGTATTAACCATGGCAGGAATGAGTTACAAAAGCTTCATCGACTCCATAAACCAAGATACGAGTAATGAAGATGAAAGGCGTAGGGCAAAATTAGCTGAACGTATTAAGGCTGAAAAAGCCCAATCAGCTACAAAAGAAAAAAGCCCAATCGAAAACATTGGCGACTTTTTAGGTGGTGTCGGAAAATTTATTACTAGCATACCAGGAGAAATAGTTAAAAGTACTGGCGAAGCTCTTAACATAGCCGGAACTGGTATAGGCAGAGCCGTTGATGAAGTCACTGGCGCCAGACAAGCTAGAGATGATGAATATAAAAAACAGCAAGATGATTTCCAATCTATGTTGCTTAAACAGATAGCTAAGAAAAAAGACCCCAACTCAACCGATGAGGATAGAGCGCGCGCTGAAGCGTCTATCAAATCTTTAACATCGGCTATTAACCAGAACTACACTCGTCATAAACAAGAACTAGACCAGCTAACATCTGATGTCGATCCTGTTAAACAGGCTGGCGCAACTGTAGAGTTAGCTAGCATACCACTAACCATGGTAGGCGGTACTACTGCTAGAGTGGCTAAAACAGCCGCAGAGGCAGTTGGTAAAGAAGTTGCTAAAGAAACAGGCAAACAAGTTTTAAAGAAGGCTGGAACTGAAGTACTCTCAGACGTAGCATTAGGCGCTGTTGGTGGCGCTGGAAGTGTGGCTAAAGAAAAAGGGAGCCAAGCTACCCAAGAAGACTATATGCGTGGTGCTGGAACTGGTGCTTTACTTAGCGGGGCTTTATCGACTGGAGGCCAACTATTGTCTAAACCAGTTAGGAGTGAGGTAGCTAATTTATCGCGTGAAGGTATTGGAGCTATTAAAAGCAACGTTGAGGCATATAACGCATTACCTAGGTCTATTAAAGAGGGTGGGTATGTTAAATTACCTGGGTCAACCGAAACACCAGAAACCATAGCTAAAGCAGTACAACCAGAAACCACTGTGGCTGCTCAGGTGGCTAAAACACCAGAAGTTGACCCAGTAACTGGTTTGATTGATACTGCGCTTCCTGAAGGCTCTGGTGTGGTTACAAAGAGCCGTGAGCAAATTATGAAAGACAATAAAGTACAAAAATCATTCAAAGACAAAGTTGTCGAACAATTCTTCGATAGGACTAATGCTCTTAAGGCATACTCTGAAAAGTATAAAGCTAAGACTGGCCAAGATCTTGCCGTAGAGGATGACCCACACGCGTTGGCCCAACTTAGGAATGGTATGGATGACGCTGGTGCCGCAAGATTGCAACCTCTAGTAGAAGATATGGATTATATTAGAAAGAATAAATTAGCCGATGCTTGGTCAGAATACGGTATTGCTAATCAAGTGGTGAACGACCGAGCCGATAAATATAGCCCAGCAGTAGTAGAAGCTGAGCGTGCTAAATTAGCTAATTTAGAAGCCACGCTGCCTCCAGAACAACTAGATCAGGTTAAGGCTGCCGTACAGCGCACTATAGATTTTCAAGACGAACAGTTAGCTCGTTTGCGTGACAATGGATTTATTTCTAAAGAGGGGTACGATGCTATCAAAGAGGTTAACCCAAATTACTTCTCACGATTTAATATAGCTGAGTATATCCAAGATAACCAAAGATTATTCGCATCTACTAATTCTAATAATATAAGCAAGAATATCGTTCAAGCTGTTAAAGGTGTTGGTGATGATAGTAAGTTTATCATTGAAGACCCAGCCGAGGCTATCACTAGGGCTGCCATTAAAACTGAGAATCTAATCCAACAGAATAAAATATTCCAAGCTATAAAGAGGCTTGGTGATACGTTACCTGAAATGAGCATAAAAATTAGAGATGCTGAAAATGTCGCTAATAAGATTGACTTGTCACTTGAGAATAAAGAGCTGCGTCCAATACTTAATAAATTAGATAGAATGATTAAGACCGATAATCGCACGGCTAGAAAATTACAGAGCGAAATTAATAAGCTAAACCAGCAAGGTCTTAACGTAGCACTTAAGGGCGGTGGTGAACGCATGTCTGTTAGTGATATTAATGTTGGCACATTAAGAGGACTAGGTGGTGAATTGTCTACATCTAAATCCGGTCAATTGGTTAAGACCGCCACTGACGACGCCACTGATCTGGTTAAACAACTTGAAGGAGCAAAAAGAGTGTCCCCAGAGTCAGCAACTACAAAAGGCTTACAACAAGACGTTATCGCAGAAGGCGCTGGAACTATGGCCGAAACTACTCCGTCTATGCTTGGTAAGCAAGATACAGCTTCGTTCTTGCGTAACCTAATTGAGTCAGGTTCTCGCAAAGATATTGATTCTATTAAGCGTAAGATAGGCAACCGAGACCCTAAGCTAGCAGATCTAATTGACAATATAGGTTATATGAAGAGCGAATATGATGATATTGCTGGTAAAATTAGAAGCAATATCGATGAAGCTAAAGCTATGGCCGACAAACAAGTTCCTGATGGATACGAAATAATTGAAGGCGTTACTAATGGTATACAGGAAAAAATAGCAGTTCCTCAATATGTGGCTGATGCATATAAAGGCAAGAATGATATCCAGACTGGGATATTAGATAGGGTCATGATGGCATCATCTAAACCATTCAAAGCGGCCGCAACTATATTCTCACCAGCCTTTCTTGTTAAGAACGGCATAAGGGACACTGGAACGCATTGGCTAACATCAGCTAACATACCAGTTAAAGAGCGATTATTTATCTTACCATATGCTAAACGATGGGCCGAGGGTTTTCTAGATGCCTTTACTGGTGGGGAGATGTCCCAAAAAATATCGCTAGAAGGTGGTGGCGCTGCCGGTATATTTAATGATGTTGGCCAAACCCAAGATCTAGTCAAAGGTATGGCGAAAAAACTAAGTGGTGAAGAAGTGAAGACAGCTGATGGAATGTTTAAGACTGCGGCTAAAATGGTCGGTAAATATACAGGTGCGTCTAAACTAGCTGGTGCTTATGCCGGTGGTATGAAAAAGCTAGGGCGTTCATTAGAATATGCACCTAGGCTTGCCGAAGCTAAGGCTGCTATAGAAAACGGGGCATCAGATCCTGCCGCTGCTTTAGCCGCTAGGAAAGCCCTAGGAGACTTGCAAAATGGCGGTACTGTTTCTAGGGTTATAAATAACTACACACCATTCTTTAATTCCATATTACAAGGTAACTTGCGGGTTGTTCAATCGTTAAAGGAAAACCCTAAAAATGGTGTAGCTATGATGAGCGCTGGCATAGCGGCCCCTGCCGTAGCAGGTTATGTATGGAACAGAACTATGTATCCTGATGTTCTTAATAATATTAGCCAAAGTGAGCGTGAAAATAATTTCATAATAATTCTAGGCGACAATAAAGACGAAAACGGTAGATATACTGATGTTATAAAGATACCTAAGAATGATGCCGCTAAGATGTTTGGCAACAATATCGAAGTTGCTATGGATAAATTTGCCGGACAAGATTCACAAGGTTTCGCTGAACTATTTATGAAAACAATAGGTTATGCTTCACCGTTACAAGTCCAGAAAGATGGCGACCTTAGCTTGCAAGCTATGGTTGGATCAGCCCCTGTGACATCGTCACCATTGATAAAAGTTCCGTTTGAACTAGCTACCAATACTAGCTTATATACTGGACGTGACATTGTTCCTGAGAATAAGAAAGGTCTATCGCCAGAAGAACAGGCAAGTAAGACCACTACTGGCGCAGATGTAGGCATAGCTCAGGTGTTAGACCCTATCGCTGGTTTGGCTGGCGCTGACGTTGCACCACAACAAATAGCCCAGATAAGGCAAGGTGCTTCAGCTGGATTGTTGAGTGGCAAAAACCCTATAGAACAAGTCTCTAATGTGGTGACTGGTGCTGCCGGTTCACGTGGTTCTAGTGAGTTCTATAAATTACGCGATACAGTTGCCGAAGATAGAGCAAGAGCGTCAGCGGCTATTAATAGGGCTATAGAAGCTAATAATATCGAAGCGGCTCAAGACATTGCATCTAGATACAATGCTAAGTTCAAAGAAACTTTCATGCCATGGGTAAAAACATACGGATCCGATGCAGATGCAGATATGCAAGACGCATTCTCAGCTCTAAAACTTAACCTCACTAACAGATCTATTAAGCAACGTTTAAAGAATATACAGAAGAACGCTGACCAGTAGTGTATAATAAAAAAGTAAACTCATAGTAAGGAGAAATTTATGGCAGAATTTATAAAAGTAATCGATAAAAATGGTAAAACTATTTACCGCAATGTGACTAAGAATGTCCCAGTTAAGGCTGAGAGCCTACCAGCAGCTCTTAAAGAAGAGTTGGATCTATCAGAGCCAAAAACACCTATTGATGAAGAGTCTATCTTAAAGATCGATGGCGACGGCGTAGTTAATGCTGATGGCACCAAGAAATCAACTGACGAGCCTGAGGTTGATGAGACAGAAGACGAGGAAGAAGAGGAAGCTTACGAAGCTCCAAGTGACGTTGTAGCAACACCAGTTGCCAAGACTCCAAAGGAAGAAGCGTACACTAATCCATACCGACGCACTGTTCCAGCTACTGAAGCAGGATTCGGTTTCCCACGTCTTAATGGCAAAACTGTTGACATCTTTGATCTTGAAACACCTCATACCCACTTAATGGCTATTGAAGGTAAGTTAGTGCCTCTATCAAAAAAGAGCTACGAGACAAAGAGCGAAGCAGAAGTTTACGATCGATTAAAAGAATTAAAATTAATTTAGCTTAAGCTTATTGGATAGGTTGTTCATATGGTATATAATATCAACATGAACAACCAACCAATAACCTTAAGAACCAAATATAACAGATAGGGTGCGGGATGGCTGGTAAAACTCAACGCCAAAAACAAATCAGCATAGAAGGTCAAGCCGCTATAGAGGCTCTGACAAACGCTCTTAATGCACAATCAGGTACTTTCCATGAGCATTGTAAAGCTAATGAAACAGACAATAAAGACATAAATAATAAATTAGACAGGCTAATGCCACTTGTTGATTTCATTCCAATAGTTAAAGAAATTGTAGAACGAGAGAACGAACAAAAGGCCGTATCTAAATGGATGGTAAAGATTGGACGTATTTTAGGATTTGTGGCAGCCGCTTTAACGGCTATTGGTATTATAATAAGTGCAGCGGTTATGGTTATAAAGGCTATAATTGACATTAAGAGTTAATAGGAGGTTACATGGCAACGAAACAAGAAATAATCGAAATTAGCGAAGAAGAATTATCGACTATGGGCAAAGGGGAAACAAAATAATGTACACTGTACGCCAAAATCCAGCTAATGAGAATAATTATACGCCAACTGATGGACGTAATATTAATAGAGTTATAATCCACCATGCTGCGACGACTAGTTTTGACGGCATCGGGGCTACATTCGCCAACCCAGCACGTGGGGCATCAGCACACTATGGGGTAGGGCAAAATAACAATGTTGACCAATATGTTGATGAAAAAGATATATCGTGGGCTGCTGGTAATTGGTACTCTAACGAAAATGGTATTAACATCGAGTGCGTCAACTCTACTATGGGTCCAGAATGGCTAGTAGCCGAAACAACTTTCAATACCTTGGTAGAACTAACACGCGATATCATGTCAAGGAATGGATTGTTACCAGCCCAAGTAGGGGTTAATTTATTTGGCCATCAAGACGTGTCAGATGTTCCTACGTTCTGTCCTGGCGTGCTAGAACCACGTCTACAAGAGTTAGCCGACGCTATTAATAACGGTCAAGTCGTTCCACAACCTACTCAACCAGACCAAGTTCTTGATATTGGTAGCCGATTCATATTCAGCAAACAATACCGCGTTGACGATCTACAGCCTATTGGTGGTATTTGGCAAGTTATGACTAGAGAACTATGCCCTATCGGATTCGCATGGGATGATAATGGTATTCCAGTAGAACCTTTGGTAGAAGTATCTGACCCTGACCAAGTGCTTTCAGTCGGATCAATCTACACGATACCCGGCGAATACACTGTATTGAACTTAGGAGTTTCTGACGGGGTGTGGCTAGCCGAGATAGACATGGGTGGATGGAAACTTTGGGTTGATATCGCAACCGTAACGGAAATTTAATTAAATTAATATATAGGAGTATAATAACGGTTATGGAATTAATTAAAAAAATATTCGATAAAAACACTACACGTGGTAGGGCTATTAGAACGGCACTACAAGGTCTGGTGGCATTAGTCACGTTTATATATGGTCTTATAATTATACCGGGCGTAGCGGACGTATTAGCTGCTAATAATATAGCAACAATAGCTTCATTCACTACATGGGTTGGAATTATAACATATGTCCAAAATAAGCTAGAAGATCTATGGGAGCTAGTTAAGTAACATGATAAATCTGGAGCGAATGCAAGCTGACGCCCAGATACAAATTGCAGAACAAGATGAGCAGAACTTTCAACGGTTCTGCTCTTTTGTTGATGAGCTTGAAGCTCATGATTCTGCTAAGGTATTTGAGGGTCTAGCCGAAATAGAACGCCAAGATAATTTAAATAAATTAGGTAAATTGGCGTTGAATTATATGGTATCGATCGAAGAGTAGTATATTGTCATGAAAAAGAATAAAGAGTTTTTGACATTCCCAGCTACTATATTTAGGGGTAGTGAGCCATACCCTCTTATCTCAGGGTTCCCAGAAGACCCTGATTTAATAGACAAACCAGATAGTAGGTTGAACCCTAACAAAAAAGAAAACTGGAACAACCACCATGGGTGCTTTACTAAAAGGGCGTTCTCTACATTGGCTATTTTGCAATTATGTCGAGACCTAGAGTTTAACCAGTTCCCTATGCTAGTAGACCAGCATGATTATTTGCACGCTAATTTCGATACACCACCTCCACCTACATTATTACAATGTATGGATAGGCTTATGGCTGCTAAAGAGTGCGACGAGCGAATTAGAACTGGTAGTTTGCGCAATCCAAAATATAGGCTATTAAATGAAAACGATATATTTAAGATTAACCATGAGTTTGATAATGAATACCATATTAAGACAGTATCTTATTCTATAATATGAACAAAAAATAGAATAACATTCACATCCATTCCAATATATGAACAGTTTTGCTATAATTATAATATTCAATGACAACGAATTGGATTCGGAAAACAAGTAAATAATGCTCTATTAATTTAGAGTATTATTTGTATTGTCGACCCGTAAATTACATATTCCAAAAAACGCGCTCTACGGGTATAATTAGATAGTTATAAATTATAAATTTAAGAATAATTATAACTTCATTTATCTGACTTTTAGCTACTGACTTGATTGTTGGTAGCTATTTGTTATAATAATAGCATTAAGGACAGTACAGTTCTTAATAGCACCTTGTCCACAACACGAAATATATAAGATATATTACCTTATACCAATTATAAACATTTTCATTTTACTAATTTTATTAGTTAAATAAGCCCCACAATTCTCGGGGCTTATTTTTTTGTGTAGATATCTAGTATCGATCGTGCATACTGTAATCGGTTACTCTCCATACATATACCACATCTCTCAAAATGATTCTGGAAATTTATAGTTGATCCATATAAATCAGATTGTAATATTAATTGTTTTACATTTGAATACCCACCGTTTAATTCCTCCATCAAGAAATCTAGTTGAGTGTTTATATCGTATGGGTTATTTTTAGCTAGCAAATTATCCATTCGATTGTTTGTCCATTGCGCGATTCCTAAACCGCCAGGCTCTAAGCTAGTATTGAAATTATGCTCTTGTTGAAGATTCCCCATTATTCCGGCAGTTTGTTCAGCGCTGAAACCTTCTGTTATCAACCGGTTCCATATTATGTCTTTATTGCTAACAGGGGTGGGTATTATTTTTGGCTGTGGTATTATTGCCACCGAAGCCATGAGAGGCTCTGTATGGGATTCTAATTTAGAAGATGGGTTCTTATTCATCTTTTGCTCTAAATTAACGGCTGGTATATCAGATTTTGCAAACACAGCTATTTCTGGCGACATTCCGACAACAAATGTTATGGCCGATACTACTACGACTGAGATTAATTTAGTTACCATATCGAAACCATATTATTTATTTTATGTTTGGGTTTGGGATGCAACTCATTGGTGACATTTCCATTTCGCATAATAATCGTGATCCTTTCTCATTGTTACAATGAATATGTGCTGGCCCTAAATTAGAATCCAGTTGTGACTCTTCAAGTGACAACCTGCCTTTAGGGACTTTATGCTCTAAAACATACTTTTCATACATCACATATGATATATCTATCGGCTCTCCAAAGTACTCACATATATGACATTTGTAATATTTATTACCATATTTATCAGTTAATGGTGGGTGTTTTTCTTCCCATTCAATTTTGCGTTGTTTACGCTCATGATATATTCTACCTAATTTATTAATTGGCTTGGAGGTTTTCTGCAACCCACCGCCTCGTAACCCACCAGTATTTTTCAGTGGGTTGCGTTTCATACATTACCTATCGGTACGAAATCATAAGCATCACGCCGTAGCATTGCACCACCACATAGATACGGGATAAGCTTGTGGTAATATTTATACCTAGGAACGTTCTTATCATTTATTTCTTGTATGTTAAGATCCCTTAAGTACTCTCTTATTTGATGGCAGTTTCTACAAACTACATCACATTTAGCTAGCTCTGCCTCGAATACCGCTGGGCTGTATGTTCTTAAAGCCGATGGAGATTTGTATTTCTGGCTACGGTCAACATGGTCGAATGTCATTACTAATGGGTGCCAGACTATATTGCAATCGGCGCATGGTTTCTGTAACTCTTTGAACATCCGTTTATTATTTATGTGAAGGTTCTCTAGATGTTCGTTACTTATTTTTTGTTCGCTTTTTTGCATCCTTAACTTTTATCTCCCCTGTTTTTTTGTCTGTTATTTCTTCAGTCTCTGGTTTTACTGGGGTAGATTCGTACATAAGCTTATAATCAATTACCTTACCCTCGTATGGTCCATTCTTAGTCTTAACAACCTTACAATGAACAGTATGACCGATTTGCATCTTAACACCATTGACTGTTTTAATAACTAGATCAGTCGAGTTGTTACGCTTTAACTCAAGCCTCAACGCCGCAGCGTACTTCATAGCCCACCCACCAGGTATTACATACTTCTGGTCATATGGTCCGGCACCAACATTAGGACGCATTTGATTAATGAATATAGCAGCACAATTACTTTTAGATAGTGGTATAGCAACACGACGGCATAGTTCATTTATAACCTTAGCTTTTACGCCAATATTGGCATCGCCAAACTCTCCGGCCTCCTCACGCCTTGGTATCAGCTGTGGCAGTGAGTCTATAATGATAGCTTCACACTCGGATATATTGTCCAATATTAGCTGTGCCACGTCCTCTAGGATGAATTCTTTAGCTATAATGAGTTGAGATAGGTCTACGCCTAACGCGGCCGCTCTGTCCTTGTTAAATGAGTTCTCAGCATCGACGAATATAACCTTTTTCTTTTCTTGGGTAAGTTTAGCTATAGCCATTAAAGTCAATGTTGTCTTACCAACTTTTTCTAGAGCATATATCTCGGTTATTTGTTTACGAGGGAACCCTTTTATTACCTCATCTAATCCAGGTATACCAGTGGGGAGGTATTCTTGTTCAGGAAGGTCGCTAGCCTTCATTAAGTTAAATGTTTTCTTGGTTGCCATGATCGTTGTCCTTACCGAATTTATCGGATATACCATAGTTACCCTGCGCTGTGAACCATGTCTTACCACCATCGCGCGAGAAGTAATTATCGCATCGTTTGTTATATAAGATTCCGCCTTCTAACCCTTCAGCTGGTAGCCATTCGTCGGGGTTATCAGTAGGTTTACCTAGTAATTCTCCAACCGACAATACTCTAAATATATTAAGTATTGTAGTTTTGATAAATTCTGTTGGAGAATTTTTTTCTAAAACATCAACTAATTTCAATGTTGTTGACATTAATTTCTGGTCGATATTTCCTTTTCCTTGGGTTACGCCAGCTAATTCCAGTTCCGCTTTCGCGTGTTGGTATAGTGGCCCGAATTCCCGATTTCTTTTTGACATTTAATGAATCCCTCCTAAGACTTATTATTAGTAATATTGCAGCTATAAACATTGATGATAAGAACGCCCATAGTTCTATATCACTTGTTGTTGCCATCCAATATATTAGTGCTTCCATCTTCAATCTCTCTCATTATTATGTTTACGCCAGCTAATTTACTTTCATAATGGAAATGATCGGTGAAGCCAAGTATACCTTTGTTATTGTCATTTTTTATCACACCAGCCTTTTGTAGACCGTCTAATATGAATTTTTTAGCAAAAGCTACGTTATCCTTATCTCTTTTTAAGTTTGGTTCATACCAGTGAAAATCTACCCATATAGGTTCAGTGAACCTGCCTAACTTGTTAACCCCAGCGTAACTAACCGTTAGATCAGTCCACTCCTTTTTCATAGCGCCACCACTGAATCTACTTTTGCTAGTTGCACCTATGAACTCATTTAAACCGGGCATCCTCACTGGTATGAATAATTCTTGTTTAGCCATTAAACACTATCATAGCTACCGATACCATAAATATCAATAGCCCGGATGTTATAGTACTTATAATGAGAGTATCGCTTCGTATCTCACCACCCATTGGATTGTAATGTGCTGGACCTATGTCTGTTAATTCGTAATCAAGTA
>Ga0208665_10000016_pt1 | contig 44654 bp, 79 predicted proteins | sample Methanogen_OWC_FD_187365 | JGI IMG/M metagenome (GOLD analysis project Ga0208665, IMG submission 187365) | Enriched soil microbial communities from Old Woman Creek wetland in Ohio, USA - Methanogen_OWC (SPAdes) (version 2) | ecosystem: Environmental > Terrestrial > Soil > Wetlands | place: USA...
AAAATAAATAATAGATTTTTAAAACAGGAGTATCCTAGATGAATAATTCCCCTACCGAGGGCGTTGAACAACTGCCAGCCTCAAATGAGCCTACTGGAAATACAGAAGTACAACTACAATCGGCGGAACAATCGAATCAGGACGCTAACTCTCGTGAGCAATCACAGGAGTCAGTATCAGACGACACCGCCAACCAAGAACAAAAACAAACACAACAAACAGGCGGTGAATCAAACACTGATGACGGTCTTGCTAAATTCGCTAAGTCTCAAGGCTTTGAACTTGAAACAGCAAGCGATGATATCAAACGATTACTTAAAGTAGCACATGACAACCAAAAAGCAGCACGTAGTAGTAAGCCTAGTAAAAGTATAGTAGACGCAACAGAGTCTCTAGGTGACGGAAGCTTACAAGCAGAAGTTGCACAACTTAAATATGACCGTAAAGTCGATAAATTTTGGTCTAACCAAAATCATGATAAGTCACTAGAGCCAGTAATGATTGAAATACTTAACGAGAAACAGGCTAATATGGAAGCAGAACTTGTATCTTCAATGGGTCTTGAAAAGGCTCAAGAAGCTGCAAAAAATTATGCATTTCAGTTATCTCGTGACCTAGATACACTATACGGCTTTGCGCAACTAAAGAATGGTGCTAACAATAATGGAAACGTTGATGTCGAGGCAATTCGCCGAGAGGAAAGGGAATCTATTAATCGTCAAATCGCAGGTGGTGCTCCACAAGCTCACGCCACTCAAAGTGGACCTGCAACAACTATTAAAGTAACTGCCGAATGGATTAGGAATGAGTATAACTCTAAAAACCCTGAACATCGTGCATTAGTAGACGCATTCTACAAACAGTAGAATAAGTAAATAAAAAACAATAAAAAGAAAGAAACATAAAAATGCCAAATTATGTAACCCCAACCATTGGTCAAGGTTCTGCAGCTGACGCAGCTCACACTGACCGACTAGTACCAGAAATCTGGGCTAAAGAAATCGCTGATAATCGTGTTGACAACCTTGTACTTTGGGCTTTGATTGATGGACGATACAGTTCAGAAATTAAAACTAAAGGTGATACTCTTCACATTCCATTCCTATCGGAAATTACTGATGACACTTCAACTAACTCAAGTGTAACAAGTGCTTCGACTATTGACGCTCTTGATGCTACGTTGATGGAATTATACATCGACCGCTATATCCGAAAGGCTCTAGGTGTTCAAGATGTTGCAGCTGCTCAATCAGCTTATGAACTACGCTCACCTTACGTTAGCCGACTTGGACGATTCCTTGACCGAGCTAAGGATGAGGAAATTCGCCGTAAAGCTACTGATGGTTCGACTGGTTTCAGCCACAGTGTAGCAGTAACTGGTAACACTAATACTACTATTGCTTTTGCTGATATCGTCAAAGCTGCTTCTTACCTAGACGCAAGTAATGTTCCTATGGAAAATCGTGTACTTGTTGTTAACGGTTATGGTCTTGCTGACTTACGCCAAGTTGCAGAGTTCACACTTTACAACAACACTGGTGAGGCTGGTTTAGTTAAGAGCAAAACTGGTATCGTTGGTTCAATCTACGGTATGCCTGTTTATGTAACAAACGCTATTAGTGAAGCTGATGGTAAATATCAATTCTTGATGTTCCAAAAGGAAGCTATTATCGGTGCTACTCAAACTGTACCAAGTATCGAATCTGACCGAGACAAATTAATTGGTATTGACTACATTGTCGGTGCTGAATTGTTCGGTGTTAAGGTTCTACGACGTGACCATGGTGTAATTATCACACGTCCAGTAACTTCTGCTTAATAAACAGAAAAACTAATATACTTGCCCATACTCTCTTTGTAGGGTGTGGGCATTTATAATATTAAACCAAAACATAAAGGAAAATAATGGCTGCCGAATTTATATTTCAAGAAGATAATGGTGCTGCAACAGGTTCTCCTGCTAAAGGCACAACAAGAACAACTACAACAAATGTTAACTGGAAATCAGTTGACGATACAACAACAGCAATTACAAGTGCTCAAATAGATGCTGGTAATAATAGCTTCTCTAAATATACATTTGGTAAGTTTACTGGCACATTCACTAAAATAAACGGTGGTAAGTTTGCGCATACAGCGGGTAATCTACCAACTGGTGCGTATTTATACGGTAAAGTATCTAGTACATATCAAACACCATCAATTAACACATTAACTGGATATACTGATATAAGTACACCAATTTTAATCGCAGATGGTGCGACAGTATTATATAGCACTACTGGACCAGAAGGCACAGTAACATCAACTGAACTCACAACTGCTGGATATACGCAATACTTAACAACTCAACTTATTACTACTGGCGCAACCCCAACTGGTCCGACAGACCCAATTACACTTACACTAAGATACTCGGAGCAATAATATGGAATATCTATGGACAGCAACGTTCGCAGATGGACACATTATAAAGCAACCAGAAGATGATAAATATAGTAAACATAATAGTGAGTTAGAACACAATCCATCAGCATTTCAAGATATATATGATTATCAAGAAACATCAACATTATATAAATTTACATTAAGTAATGGGACTATCGAATATAGTATCTATTTAGACAATGATTCAGAGATTATTTATTACAGGAATATGGAATTAAAGTTTATTAATGGTATAGCAGATAGTAATAATGTTGTAAGTTATACAATAGGATATAAAAATAATAAAGAAGAAAAGGTAATAGAGATAAATGCACAATAAAAAGAATTTTGCTATTGGTTTAGTACAAACAGCACCTAGTCCAGCATTATCTGGTACTTCTTTAATTTTATATGCAGGTCAAGGCGACCGTATGCCAGCTACTCCATTTTATGTTACTGTAGCTCCACAGGGTGTATTAACTTCACTAGATACTGCAGAAGTATTGGAAGTAACTAGTAGAACTGGTGATACATTAACGATTGTAAGGGCGCAGAAGGGCACTACAGCCAAAGAAATAGGTGTAGACTGGTTATTAGCTAATGGAATCTATACAGAGGACCTAGACGAATACGAACCGCTATTACCCGAGACTCCTACGTCCCCAGATACTAAATACCTAAATGGCAATCGTCAATGGGCTCAAATAAGTTCATCAGTTAGTGGAAACGCTGCTAGTGTGTACATGACAAATTTAAACTCAACTATAGTAGGAACATATAAACAGTCTAGTTCGTTAAACGATGCTACAGAAACGTTAGTATCAACTACGGCTAATAATAATGAAGTACTAGCTAAAACATATTTATTTGAACAACCAGTTAATACTACATTAATTGACGCTGGTGTATGGAAAGCAACGATTACAGCAGTCATTGACTCTGCTATTGGAGACACAACATTAAAGTTTGAAATGTTTAAACGTTCTGCAGTAGGAGTAGAGACTACATTATTCTCATCATATAGTCCAACTATAGAAAATACTGCGTATGACCGTATAATCATAGAAACATCACAGCCTTCGTTTACAGTCGCAGAAACTGATAGATTAGGTACTCGGATTTATGTAAAGACTACAGTAGTTGGAAATAGAACGGTTACATACAAAGTTGGTGATGGTAGTGCAAGTTTCTTTACAACACCACTAATCTTGAGACACGCACAATTACGTGATAAGAATGGTGAAACTGACGTACAACACGTTACAGCAGCCGAAAAAACTGCAATTACACACACTAATAGAAGTGCATTAGATAATGTATCTGGCACTAATACTGGCGACCAATATGCTGATGGCGTAACAATTACTGGCGATGGTACATTAGCTGACCCATTTGTAGGTGTTGGTTCGAATGAACTTATTACAGATGAAACACCAACTGGCGATGTAAACGGTTCTAATTTAAACTTTACAGCATCACACGCATATACTCCTGGAACAATGCAGGTTTATATTAATGGTGTTAAACAGGTGCGTGGAACTCACTTTACAGAAGTAGGACCTGGGTATACAATATTTACAATGTCGGAAGCTCCTTTAGCTGGTGATGTTATTTCGATTAATTATCAGACAACAATTAGTACATCAGGTAATGCAGATACGGTAGATGGGTTTAACGCAAACTCAACGCCAACCGCTAATACAATACCAGTATTGGACGCAAATGGTAAAATGCCAGTTAGCACATTAGATGGTGGTCTTAAATCAAAGATAGTAGTATTCACACGTGACGCATCTGCTTCATCTGGCGATGTTTCATATACAGGGGTTGGATTTACTCCATCTAGTATAAAAGCGTTAATGAATGTTGATGGAGCATTATATAACTCCGATGGATTCTCTGATAGCTCAAAAACAAGTTATAGTACTTATACTGGTGCTGCTAATCAATTATGGCAATATGCTGCTATAATAACTTATTCTAATAACGCATCATGGGGTCAATCAGCTATAGTTAAATCTTATGATTCTGATGGATTTACGCTTACATGGAATAAGGTAGGAACTCCAACTGCTGGAACACTAAAGATAATAGCTATTTGCTATAGATAGGAATAATATGGCTAAACAAACAATAAACCAAACACAATTAAAAAATAACGATGGATGGCAATTATGTCCTCAAACTGCGACATATGTTGACACTAATGCTATAAAATTTACTGGTACCACTATAGATGGAACTATATCAAATGGAATGAAACTTAAATTAACTAACAATAGTACTGTTAAATATTATTCTATAACTACAGTTACTACAGCTCAAGGTTCTGATAGAGCCTTCTTAATTAGTGGTCCAGTACCATTGGTTAGCGGTTCCATAACAAATCTTTACTTCTCTACAGAGGACCATCCATACGGATTCCCATATGAGATACCACAACAGGCATGGCAAGCACCAACATTACTAAATAACTGGGTAAATTATGATACTAACACATTTGCTGGAGCTGGGTATATGAAAGATAGTATGGGATTTGTGCATATACAAGGTTTAGTAAAATCTGGAACTGTTAACGCAACTGTGTTTAACCTGCCTGCTGGGTATAGACCTTTAAAGGCTCACAGTTTTGTGCAGAACTCTAATAGTGCATTCGGAACAATGAATGTTACTGGGGCTGGCAATGTAGATATAATCGCAGGTAGTAATGTTTTCTTTTACTTAGATTGTTCATTTAGGGCTGAACAGTAGGTAATATATGTCATTTATAAACTTTGGATTCGGAGGTGGAAACTGGGGTGTAACATTCTGGGCTGGTACTCAATTAAACTCTGAATCTAATAATAAAGATAAATTAATATCTGGTCAAGCAAATATACGTGGACAAGTTTCACGAACAATTACTGGTCAGGCATTAATAAAACAGTTCATAGTTAAGGATATAATCGGCACAGCATCAGTTAAAAAAGATTATATCAAAGATATATATGGTGAATCATTAATTATTAGATTAACACCAAATGATTTAGTTGGTATAGCGTATATATATAATGACTTAATAGGTTCAGGGTTATATAAACCTGCATTTAATAATACTGGAACATTACAAGCAATAACATTAGAAGATGCTGGATTATATAAACCAGTAGGAATAGAAAAAGGTAAATATTAATATGGGATACACTTTAGCAGATATACGTAATAGAGTTCAAGTAGATAAACTTGATGATGAAGAATATAGTTCATCTATTATAGATAACTTTATTAACGATACACAACGAGACATTTTCAATGAGTGCGAACTTCCTTTTATGGAGAAGATTTTTAGTGGTACTATTCCAGTAGGTTCTACTATATTTGCCTTTCCAACCGATTTAGCGCAACCACAATCTATGGTTGTAGTATCTCCAACTGGAGTTGCTCGTGATATAGAATCTGGTGAAATGGAATTTAGAGACTTTAATAGAGCTTATCCAGTGCCTACAATTAATACACCATCTGAAATACGTAACTGGACATTATATGGTGGCAAGATGCTATTATCAGCTCCTACTGATGTTGAATACATATTAAGCACTTTCTATATTAAGAAACCAGTATTACTGTCTAGCGATACAGACGTACCAGAGCTGCCAGAAGAGTTTGAAGAATTATTAGTATTAGGTGCTTATAAACGAGTGTTAGAACGAGATGGGGATTTTGACTTAGCAGCTTCTATTAATGTAGAATATAATAACCTATTAACACTGCTAATTAGTAGATATGGATTCCGTAAAAATGGTCCAATTAAAATGAAAAATATGCAAAGAAGGGTATAATACATGGCAACAACTAAATTAAGTACATCACGTGGCTTAACTACATCGTCAATATTAAACCTTAAAGGGTTAGACTTAACTACACCAGTAGACTTAATGAACTCTGATGGTCGTACTCCTTTTGCTAAGAATTTTAGGTTATACGCACAACAAGCAGATGATAGACGTGTAGCTGTAAGTTCACGTAAAGGTCCTGGATTCTATACCACTCCACTTAATGAGACACTATTGCTAGAAAATACTTCTACTACTGATGCATCAACAACAGAGGTTGGAACTATTATAGGACAACATGCGCAACCTTTTACTGCTACATCGAACGATATGGTAACTCGTATTGACATAAATGTGGCAGATACGTTAGGTGGTTCTGGTCCATTATTAGTACAAATATATGACGATAATAATGATAAGCCATATAAACTATTGTCTACATCATCTATATCTAGTGGTGATATTGGAACTATGGGATATAAAACAGCTAGGTTTATCAAGCCAGTTAAATTAACTAGTACTAATAAATACTGGATTGTATTATTACAACAAGATGACGGTACTGGTTCATACACGCTATCGACAACGACTACAGGTACTAAAGCATATAAATCAGACTCAATCATAACTAACAGCGTAGAACAAACTTACTCACTTAATTATAAGATATATACAACATTAAATATAGTTGATAAAGGGTCTTATAGGTTCAATCGTGATAATGGCTTAAACACAACATTGGTTGCTTATGGTCAAGATATGTATTATGTAGATGAATCAACAGATACATTAATAAGTTTCATAACAGGTCTTAGCTCAAATGCTTCTGAGTATAGCTTTACTAATGGAGACAATAGAGTATTCTGGGTAAACGGATACGACCAGTTAACTTCATGGGACGGTACTAAAATACCAGATAGAATTAATAAAGTAACTAATGGAACTTTTGAGAGCAGTACTACTGGATGGACTGCTGTAGACTCTAGTACACTATTAAGAGACAGCACTTTTAAACATAGTGGCACATATTCATTATCGGTAACTAAGGCTTCTGGTAATAGGATAACTGACGGTGCATTATCTACTGAAATTAATAAAGTATATGATGTAGATTTCTGGTTATATAGCCAATCTGCAACTACGGTAAGTTCATATTTAAGAGATGCAGTAAATGCTGATATACTTATAGAAACTACTACAGTACCAGCTAATACGTGGACTCATGTAGTTAAACGTATGACAGCAACAAGGGCAAATACATTAATAAGGTTTTCTTCACCAGCTAATTTCTATATAGATGATGTATGTGTATATGATTCTGGTATTGAATATATTATTGACACTGAATTGCCTATATTATCACAAGTTACTATGCATAAGAATAGGCTGATGGGCGTAACTGCTACAGACCCTAATAAACTTGTATTTTCAGAAGAACCAGGGAATCCTAGTAATAATCCAGTTAATCAACAATGGTATAGGGCATGGCTATCAGTTTCATTCATATATGTACCTAGACCTCATAATGGCTCTCCTATAACGAGTATAAGTTCTTTTCAGGACTCTTTACATATAACCACACAAGATATGAAGTATGTACTTTCTGGCTATGACAGAGGCTCATACACACTAAGAGAGGCTACTGGTAGTAAAGGTGCATTGTCTATGCGTGGTGTAACTAGCGATGAGAATAGGATATACTTTGTAGGTAGTGATGGTCTTTATGAGTTTAACGGGTCACAAGATACTAAAATATCAGATAGAATCAATCCACTATTTGACGCTTGTACATCTAAGGAAAATATAACACCAGTTATATGGAGAAATGAAGTAAGATTCTATATGGCGTCAGAATTTAGTACAGTTAATGATTGTTGTGTTATTTACAACAAAGATTTAAAGGAGTGGCAATATGATACAGACAACTACATCAATAGAGCAGTAAATTATAATGATGCAGATGATAATGACGAATTAATTGAATTTAGTTCATTAGCACCAATGCTAGTAAATGCAGAACAAGACTATAATTCACTAGGCGCACCAATAGACTTTGAATATAGGCTAAACTATATGTCAATGGACACACCAGCTCAAAAGAAACACATTAAAAAATATTTCCCACTATTACAGGCAACTGACAGTACATTTAAATTACAACTTGCTATGGACAAAGATTTTGAAGATAGTCCACGTATAAAAGATGTATTATTAGTTACAAATGGTAATAAATGGGGAGAATTTGATTGGACAGATGGAACATTATATGGTGCTGAAAGTTCATTTAAACAACATAAACAGACTTTCTCTGGATATGCATACTACTGGCAATTAAGAATTATGCGCAAAGGTATAAATAATAGAGTAGCGTTCATAGGTGCTGAGTTTAGTTATAAGACGAAACGTCTTTAGAGACGTGACTAGAAACGTTTATAAAATATAAATAGAAACGATTATAAAGGATATATATGGGTATAATAAGTATAACACCAATAGAAGATAACACACCAGCGTCAGCAAACTCAATTAATGAACCAATCGGTAAAATAGTAGCAGAGCTTAATGGTAATATTGATACTGCTAACTTAAAAAACAGCGGAGTAACACGAGATAAATTAGCTGCTAATTCAGTAACTAGTGATAAATTAAATTTTACTAAAACTATTGATGACAATGGTTGGACAGTGTATGACTATGGAACATGGAAACAGTACTGTAAGAAAGGTCAAGTATCAGTATCAGTAGGAGCAAAGTTGTTTAACATAGCTGGAGACACTGGTAATCTTCCAGTAGGATTAACTACAGTTGGAGACTCACACGTTAGCGGAATTTTTGGTACAGCTAGTGCAGCTATTACTGGAACAATATTTGCAGCTCCAACAAGTAACAAAGTACAATTTATAGTATCTAATCAATATACAGAAACTATTAGTATTCTTGGATATTGGGATATAACGATAGTAGCGTAGTATGGCTATTTCTCCAATTCAATTAACTCCAGGAATGGATAATGGTACTATGGTATCTTCGATTAATAATAATTTCCAACAGATTGAATCGGAGAATCGTACTAAGGTTATAAAAGATGAGAATGGTGATAGTAGGATTATAATTGGTAAGTTTCCAGATGGAACGTACGGAATAATAATAAGTAAACCAGGAATAGATGTTAATTCATTATTCACGAGTTAATTATGGATATATCTAAAATAATATTCTCATCTAATATACCTATTGACAAAATAATAGCTACATATACAGGTAGTTTTACAGCCACTATATCTCCAAGAAATGTAATACATCCAATACCAACAAACATAAATGATACAACATATTTCCAAGGTATATTTTCAATAGACAATGGAACAACATGGAATGACTTTGGCACTACAGAACCTATACAGGTTTTTGGAATGTCACAGTCTGGGGTATTTAATGTTATATCAAGGAATAAACTATTTGGAGGTTCTCAGTATACTGTATTGTATAAAGTAGTATTAATAGCTAAACCTACACAAGGTATAATACCAATACAAGATATAGGTACTAATACTTACTTCAATTCTAATTTAAACTATCAGAAGATATTATCAGATACTACGCAAAACTTTTCAGTTAGTTCTGGCGGTAGTACGATACTTACATTTGACCATGACTTAGGATATGTTCCAAAAATAAGACCATTCGTGTATACGTCAAATTTAACTGATTATGGAACTGGTATGTATGAATATTGTACACTACAAACTAATATAGCTGACACAGTTGGTATAAGAGTTACCACAACTAAAGTATATGTAGATATAGATAACACACCATACTCAAATACGTTATCTGGAATTATAGGAATGAGGATATATTATGACTAGTATAGATTTAAGTAAAGTTATATTTTGTAGTATATTTGGTGGACTTGGCAACACAGAGCATAAAACATTTTCGCAAGTTATTAATAGTCAAACATTAAATCAATTTGGTTCAGTGTCAGTAGTTAGGTCAATAGACATATCTAATATAGACTCATTAAGTATGTTAATGGTTAATCTAGGTGGTTTAGAGAGTGAATGGAGACCAGTAAATGGGTATATATATATTAAAAAACCTTCCAACTCAAATGCTACATATTTAGTATCTGTTAATAAATATTTTGCTAATGGTAAATTAAATATATTATGCAAAGTTGACAGCTTACAGTTTGACCCTGTGACAATACCAACAATAACATTTAACTTTGATGCAAATATATATAATGCTCCATTCAATTAAATACTTTTAATTATAAAGCAAAATAGTATTGACAAAATAGAAAAAGTATGATATAGTAATAACATAAACATAAAGGTAAATAAGAATGAATAACGCTCCACAAGTACAATCACTCGCAGATGTCATGGCGCAATTAGACCCTGCATATAGTGCGCAACGAGGTCTTATACAACAACAACAAGCTGGATTGGGTACTAAGTATGCTACACAGCAAGCTGGATTAGACGCCACTAAAACACAATCATTTAATAAGATTAACACACAAGCCACTGGTCGTGGTTTATCTTTTAGTGGTATCCCATTAGATGAACAAGCTAATTATTTAAGTACGGCATATCTTCCAGCAGTAGCAAACCTAAAAGCAAGTCAAAATACAGAAAGTTCTGAACTAAGTAAACAATTAGCTGATTTATATTCAAACCAATATACAAGTGCTTTCAACACAAGGAACTCTCAACAAAGTGCACTTGACCAATGGAACTTACAACGTATGCAACAAGAATATTCTGCTGCCGAAGCTGAAAAAGAACGACAATTTAATGCTGCACAAAACGCTGCTAGTATGGCAGCATCTGCTAGTAGTCAATATCAACCATTACAAGATGCACTAAATGAACTTGGTACGTCATATAGTAATGCTGGCAAGAAACAACAGTTTAATACATATAATGAAAAAGGTGAATTGACTGGTAGTAGGACTCGTGAACAGGCTGCATATGCACTTGCTTCAGCTACTGGCTTAACTTATGAAGAAGCATTAAACGCAATTTATGGTAAATTTAAGGGGTAAATAATGGCTAAGAAAAAATCTGTACTTGACTATATGAAGTCATACGACCAAAATGCTAGAAAAGCTAGTGATGAGGTAGCGTTTAGTAGTCCGTCTACTAGTAAAAAAGCAGAAACAGTTAAAAAGAGTAAAAGTTTTTGGGAGGGTCTAGCCGAAGGTGCTGGTGATGTAGTTGAAGGTATCGGTGAAGGTTTATGGAAAGGTGGAGCTCAAGCAGTAGGTAGTCTAGCATCGGCTGGCTCTTCGCTTATTACTGGAGATAAAGAGAATGCTGTCACTAAAGAATCGAAGAAATGGCAACAAGCTGCCGAGGATTGGGGCAATAAAGTTAATGCTAACGATGTTGGTGAGTTTATTGGTAATCTACCTGGTGGTATAGTAAGTGGCGTAACTGATGAAGCTTCAAACCTTATACGTGGTGCACGTAATACTCCTGAGATGATTGCTGCTAATATTGCTGCTGGTAGTGGTGATAAATATGTTCGCCAAGAAGGTGTTAAAAAGCAAAAAGAAATACAGAAGAAAATGTATGGTGAAGATGTTGCCAATCGTGGTGACGCTGCTATGGCTTTATCTCAAGGCGCTGATACGTTAGGTGGAATAGTAGATATTGCTACTGGTGGTGTTGGTGGAAAAGCTATAAAAGAGGGTGCAAAACAAGTTGCTAAAACTGCAGCTAAAAGTGGTGCTATTAACGTTGCTACTGGCGTACCTATATCTGCAATGCAACAACTATCTCAAGGTCAAGAAGTTAATGCTGGCACGTTAGCTAAAGACGCATTGATACAAGGTGCTACTGGTGCTTTATTAGGTGGAGTATCTAAAGCTAGTGCTGTTAAAAAAGCAAATAAAGTTATTGATGAAACCCCAACTACAAAAACTACTCCAAGTCAGGGAGTAATACCAGAATCTAACAGATTAACTACTGGCGAGATACAAGGAACATTACCAGAAGGTCAACGAGTATTTAATACCGCAGATGACATCAGTAAAGAACTGAATGAAGTCCAAACTGGTACTGGTAGATATGCAGAAGCTACTCCAGAAGAAAGAACTGCAAAGTTTAAGGAGCTAAGAACTAACCTTGATATAGCTAATAAACAAGAAGCTAGAACAGATTTCACAACTCCTAGTAGAACATTTGATGAGACTAGTAGAGAATTAGATTCAGTTGGTGCTGGTGGAGTTGCTCCTGAGGCAGTTATTCAAAGAAAAGATTATACTGATATTACTGAAATACCTAAAGAACAGAATATGCCAGCTGGTATAAAGGAAAGGTCGTTAGTATTACAGGACGGTCTTAGTAGAATACAAGAACAAAAGGCTTCTTTAATGACCGAAGATAGGTCTAATATGATTCTTGACGATATGGATAAAGTGTTTAATGAAAACATGGACCGTATTAATAGTATGCCAGAACCAAGGCGTACTGTAGAGGCTGAGAAGCTCCAAAACGATTATAATAATGAGTATGATAAAATACAACAACAAAAAGAGAGTGATGCTCCAAAGGCTTTCCAATTACAACGATTAGAAGAGCAACTTAATGCTAACTCTCAACAGTTATTGTTTGACGCTAATACCATTAAGAATAACAATCCTACTGAATTTGGTGAAATTGACCAAGAGCTTAATGATAAAATATCTCAGGAGATAGAACAAGAGGCTGAAACAGCTTTGTTTAATCGTATGTCTAAACAAGACGGTATTCCTGAATCAGAGAATGTCAGTAAGGCTTGGTTAGGTGCTACTGATGAGAAGATAGATGCTGGATTAGAATCTAAAGAAGTTGGTGACTTAACTGCTGAATCTCTAAAGGATACTTTTGAAGATGAACTAAATAAGGAATTGACTAGTAATCTAAAAGTAAAAGCATTAGACTCGCTTAAGACAAGTCTTGAAATGTCGTCATCATCTCACAATCTTGTTAAGATATTTGGTGACGCTGGTAAAAAAGTATTTGGTAGGATAGTCAAGGGTTACGCACGTATGAATGAAGCTAACTCGGCAGACTCTAAAATACTTACGTCTATTAAGAAATCATTAGGTGGCTCTAAAGAACTATACTCTAAAGCAGTAGATATTCTTGAAGGTAAAGACGTTGATTTGTCTGGATTAACCGATAAACAAAAAGCTGGAATAGACACCGTAGTCAAATTACGAGATAAATATACTCGTATGGTTAGAGTGGCTGCGTATAAAGATGCTGAACATTCATTCAAATCTAGGCTAGCTGATGGCAATGTTAAATACACTGCAGATGAGATAAAACAGTTGGCTGAACGAGACAACACTACTATTAAAGAAGCTAAAGATAAGTATGGTAATATAACTAAGTTTGCTGATAATGATATAGATTTTCTATCTACTAACCACGCTAAAAATTCTACTATAGAAAATTATTACCCTCACATGTTTGACGAAAAAGGTAAAGAAGTAGTTAATAAAGATAATGAATATGTTACATCTAGTGGTAATGTCAAGTTCGGAAATATGTTGCATCGTATGTCAGAAGGCGATAACTATAGTAGAGATATTATAGATGTATTCGCCAATTATGCTGCTGGATTAAATAAGAAAATATACCTTGAACCTTCATTACGTGAATTAGATAACGCTAAATGGGTTATTAAAGCTGCTGATGCTCAATCAAAACCAGTATGGGATTGGGTTGACAAATATCAAGCTCAACTTAAATACAATAAACCGAGTGAATTAGCTAAAAGTTTCAATGAAGTTGTTGATAGAACTATTGCTAAAATGAGTCCAAATAGTAAAAGAATTGGTCAGAATCACTATAGGCAAATACTATCTACACAACGTCAAGTTAACTCATTAGCATCACTTGGTTTAAGCTTTAGAAACGGTATACAGCAATTTTCTCAACTTGGTACTGCTATTGGCGAACTAGGAACTAAAGATGTATTAGCTGGCTCTGCTAGGTATTTATCACAGAAGTTGAATCCATCTACAAGTAAAGCATATAGTTCTATAATGGAAGAGCGTGGTATTCATAATGCTGGTATTGCTAAAGAAGCATACTCTGAATTAGGATTAAATGCCCTACAAAGTTCAACAAAAAATGTAGGAGACAAAATATCTAGTGGCTTAATGTTTATGAGTAGTAAGATGGATGAATTTGCTCGTGGTTCTACTTATGAGGCTTCACTTATAAGCAATCTAAAGAAAGGTTTATCACGAGATGACGCCGAGTCTGCTGCTACAGCTGATGCTGCTAGGCTAAACTTCTTAACATCTAAAGTTGATATGCCAATTAAACTTAATAGTGATGGTGTACGTTCGTTAGCTCAGTTTATGACGTTCTCTTATAAACAAGCAGAAGCATGGAAAGATTTAGGACTAAAACCCATCCAAGATGTTAAATCTGGTAATTATAGGTTAGCTGCAAAAGATATGAGTAGATTGCTACAAATGGTAGCATTTTATGGTGTAGCATTTGAAGGTATGTCACAGATAGCTGGAATTGACCCAGAAGATAACATCCCATTTTGGGGAAATATAGTTGGTGACAGTGGACTACCAAGGTCTCCATTAATTAGTACTTTATTTGGTAACAACAGTGGAACATCTCCAGGAATTATAGATATTGTAAATGGTATTGTCAAGCCAGAAGGTGACTCTAGCTTCGAAAAAGAAGAGAACCGAAATGATATGTATAATAAACTTGGTGATTTAATTGTCAAGAACTTTATACCTGCTGGTGGACAAATAAGCAAATCTATTTCTGGTGCTCAATCAACTGAAAATGATGGTGTAGTTAGTAAAGACGGTAAAGTAAAGTTTATCCAAAACACTGACGAATCATCTAAAATGAAGGCTACATTATTTGGACAGTATTCAACAGAAGCTGGAAAAGAATGGATTAACAAAAAGTTCCCAACTTTATCAGAAAAACAAAGTGAAATACTAAACAAACAAAAAACAGCTGAGGCAAAACAAAAAGCTTATGACTTTTACTCTGGATTAAAAAATGCACAACTTAAGAGTTCTGTAACGCCAGATATTAAGGAAATAATTAAGACTGAACCTAATAGGGCGCAAAGGTTAATTAAAGAACATAATGATAAAGTAAAAGAAGCTGAGGAAGCATATACTGCTAAATACGGTGAATTATCAGATTACGAAAAGAATTATCTGACTAGTAAATATTATATAACAGTAAAAAATATAGAAAACCTTGATTAGGAAAAAACAAAAATGCCAAGACAAACAGAGATTAGTGTAGAAGGTGAGAAGAGGCTCGATGACTTGAATAAAGCATTACTTGACCACTGTAATAGTAATGATAAAAACTTTGATGAGTTAAGAGCCTTGTTGCCTTTGGCAGAACTAATAGAACCTATACAAAAGATAGTTAAAAACCAAGAAGCTAATAGTATTGTAGCTGCTAAATTGGTAAGACTTATTGGAGTGATAGGAGCAACAGCAGCTGCATTTTACGGAGTGTGGCAATTATTAAAAGAGTTCATAGGTAGATAATGAAACAATTAAAATATCCAGATTTAGGTATTACATATCGTGGCGGTTGGTGTGAAAAAGGTGTAGAGGAAGCATTTGGCACTACTGGTATTTACACATCAGCCATGGTAGCTTGTAGAAATAATATAATACATAATGAAACTCCACCTAGTGGATTATATGTACCAATTTATATAGACTTACCAAACGGTCCATATGATGAAAACGGCACACAAGGAGATGTTGCAATATCGTGTCCAGACGGTACTGTTGCAGCTTGCGCATTAGGTGGAGTTAACACAGGATTATATAAATACCCATCACTTCAAGCATATATAGATGATTATTCACGAGTTAATAATGGAGCAATATATCAAGGTTGGGGTGAATATGCAGGTAATATTAAAGTAGTAGGAGATAATATGGACGAACAAAAAGTAAGAGAATCAATCGGGCTATTAATGCTAGCAACACAAGTTGGTGAAAAAGCTGGTGGATACGCTAGTGACGGTCAGGTTGATTATTATACAAGGGCTATAATGAAAGACCCATCATCAGGCTTTAAAGAACTAGCTAAAGATTTACTCAAATCTAGTAGTAACGAAGCTATGCGCTGGAAAGCATTTGATAATACAGCAGGTTATCCAGCACTTGTAAAAAAGGTTAAAGAGTTAGAAGAACAGCCAGCTGGCGAGTTTGTAAAATTGTCAGATATTTATATTAAAAAATAATAAGGAGCATTAATATGCAAAGTAAATTAAAAAGTAAATTACTATGGGCTAGTTTAATAAGTGCCGTAATAACATTCCTTATAGGTAGTGGAATCATAACTACCACTTTAGGTGATAACGTAAATGTTATCGTTACTGCTATTTTAACAATATTAACTGCACTTGGTATTTTGAATAACCCAAGCGACCCTGATAAGTTTTAAGTTATGAAACCAGAGTGTTATCCTACTTTTAGAGGAGTAGCACTTGACCCACATGAAATTTGGCTACCAGATAGTAAACTAGATTTAGATTTACCAGAAAACTACTCAAATCACCACAGTGAGTATGTAGCCAAATGGTTCGGTGGTAATGTGTTATACCTAACCTTTAGAAATCTAGATAGACATCAAACCGTATTACCTAATGATGTACATAGTTACATACATAAGGCTTTCGTAGAACCTCAATATCCCACACCATATCAAGTATATAATGACGTATGTGAGGCTTACGAGAACTGCGAGAACTTAAGATACGGCTCTGCGAATCATCCTAAATATAAAGACTTAACTTCCGAATTAATGGAAGAGATAGAACTTATATACAAACAACTTAAATAATAAAAATACCCCCAGGATTAAGTTCCTGAGGGCTTTTTTGTTATCTATGAGTATTTACTCATCTTTTGAATTAAAACGTCACACAGAGGCTCTGGTGAGCTCACAGAGTGTATTATTTCTCAATACCACTAAGTCTACCTGCAACTAACTTTGCATAACCAGCAATATCACACCAATTATCTGCATAGTTAGGGTCGCCGTTTAAAATACGACTAATCTTTACAGCAATCATCTCAAGTGCGTCTTGTTGGTCTGTTGCGAGGTCTGAATAGCTTTCGCATAGTTTCATTGTATTTTGAATACGCTTACTTATCTGTGTTTGACGTAAATAATTACCGTACCTACTACCACGTTCTTCAAGTATTTTATCTGTATCCATTAATAACTCCCTTCTATATAACTGTTATTACCATCTATTATATACACACTAATCCCAAATATTACTGCATAAGCTCCATTATTCGTAGACCCCCATAATTCAGGACACACCCTAAGGTATTGCATATCATTCATAGTTACATATAACTTGAATGTGTTACTTCTATAATTACTATTTTCCAGTGTTTTTATCGCAGTAAGCACATTTTCTGGAGTTTTAGCACAAAAATTAATCCTTAGTCTCTTCTCACGTGCATCATAGCAGTACATATTTTGCGCATGCATGTTATGGTTGTGAAAGTTTGTCTTATTAGATGTGCACTTATCTTCTTCCTTAAACTTATTTTTTATAAGTTCTTCTGCTATTTTACGATAATCACCATGTAAACTATTTAGTTTTCTTGTCTGCGCTGCCTTCGGTAAGACGAAACTCATGGTTAATCTCCTTCATTGTTTCAGTATTTGTGTGGCTTGCAGCCGCTACCATTGCAATTTTGGATAGATTATCTCTGTCTTTAGCTGTTATTTCATGTACTTTACGAAGCCCATCAGCAACGCCATCTGCGTAACCTTTTACATAGTTTGCTTCTTCTTCTGAGTCAATATTTTTAGCTCTATCTGCCAATTCTTTAGACTTCTCTGACTGTATATCTTCATTCTTTGCCAACACAGACTCACGATAATCTAAATCAATCTCTTTCTTCGCCAACTTAATATTAGACGCTTTGTTATCACGTAACACCTTTAATTCTGCATCTTGTAGTTCAATCTTATTATTAAGTTTTATCTCATTAACTTTATATTTACTTACTTGTGCTTTTAATTCAGATATTTGTTTTTTACTATTATTTTTACCTGTTTCTATTGCTCCAGCAATTGCTTTATCGTAATCTTTTTTAATTATAAACATTATTTTAACTCCTCTAACATTCCTTGTTTTATTAAATCTTCTATTTCATCTGTATCGTCTACTGTCATAGTCTTAAATCCACCTATAAACAATCCATTACCTATATATAAATCATACTCTGTAGTATTGGTGACTCTTTTAAGTTTTGGCATTTCACCTGGTTCACCAAATAATACTGCATAATCTGTTTGTGGTGGTTTATACATTCTAGATAATATATCGTCTACTACCTTATCATAATCTGCGTTTTTAAGTGGTACTATAACTGCATTATCTTTATTGATTCCCATTTCAGGTAATATCTCAATATCTGTGACTATAAGTTTAGAATATTGCATACCCTCAACCATACTATATCCAAATGATTCGTGGTCTGATAGTTGTACCAAGAAATCTGACTCACGTATTTTATCTATGGCATTGATAGTAGGTTTCTGTACAGTAAAGCTTTTATTCTTTAATATAGGAAAATCAGTATATACATCCCACTGATAATCTATGCCACGTTTGTTAAGTGCCTCTGAGAGCTTCTGAGAGCGTCTCCAGCCCTTGTCTCGTGCAGAACGTGATAATGACACTAACTTTAGCTTTTGAGGCGGTACAGGGTTATATACACGCTCAACTTCAAGTCCTGGACACCATTTCTTCATTTTATTCTTAGTGTAGTCACTAACTGCAATAACTTTATCAAAGTCTTTATATCCATCTACTTTACGTGGGTGACTTCCATGACCGTCACCTGGATGAATAAACAAGTATTTTTTATCAGCTTCTGTATCATATAGATTGAAATAATCAAACGCCCATAAACCAATATCAACCTTAACTTTATCGCCTGGATTTATACCAACCAACTTAACTAAACTAGCTAACCTATCGTATGAACCTTTAGGTACGTTACAAGCCTTATATTCACCATCTCTATGATAAATAGTAATGTCATACTTACTCGCGTATTCCTTACAGATGTTAAGTATCCAAGTCTCTGTTCCACCCATCTTAAAAGGATTTTCAAAGAATATACCAATCTTCATTATTTCCTCCTAATAACGAATTGCTCTCCGTCAGATGTAGTTCCCCATGAGTACTTTTCAGAGTCTAATGTGTTACTAAAGGCATTAACTGCATCAAACAACCAAGGTATTTCTTTATAATCATCAATTACCATAACACCTTTATCGTTAAGTAGTTCGATAGCCATTGCCATATCTTGAGTTGCTGGTAGTTTTCTATGGTCACCATCTACAAAGATAAAATCAAACAAATAGTTATCTACTATCATTTGAGCTAATGTGTTAAATGATTTACCCTTGTGTTTGGTAACTCTAGCTTTATACGGTTTAATATTATTATCAAAACGTTTCTCATACTCATCCACATATCCATCCCAATCTTCAGCTTTATCAGCTTCGAAAATATCAGATACGTCAAGTAGTGAATCTGGGAATTTATCTAGTATAAATACCGATGCTTGACCTTCATAACAGCCAATTTCTAATGCATTTTCAATATTCAAACCTTCTAATAACTTATCCCAAGTTTTGCCACCACGTTCAGCAAACCATGTATTTGTATATTGTTTTTTACTTGCCATTATTATTTCTCCTCATAAAATTGTCTTACTAGTTTGTTTATATATGATTCTGTAGGCTTTCTTTCACCCATAGGGTCAAACGAGAATAGCACACTAGTAAACTTAATGCTAACCATACCATTATTCGTGATGAAACGCCCGAACTCACCTTTACTTTTTCCTCCACCCCAAGATGTCCCTTTGTATACAATATATTCTAACTTATTATTACTACGTGTAGCCCTAATGCATACATCTCCTGGGCGTATCTCTTGACCATGTGAGTCATATCTTGCAAACCTAGAACTCATAGTGAGGGTCACCAACCTGTAATACTTTTAATCCTAATAAACGCCACATACGGCAAACAGAAGGTCTATCATCTATAACATATTTAACGTTATATTTGTTTCTAATATTATTATCAAACAGTTCTTTTTTTACAATATAGTCAGGTCGGTTATCGTTATCAGCTCTGGTGTATATCTCATCGTAATTTACTCCGTTGTCTTTTAGCCACTTCTCTGTAATGTCTTTATGTTCTTCACTACGTCCAGTTAGGATAATAACCCTATAGCCGTTATCGTAAGCCATGCCAACAATGTTACTAACAGCGTCATCAATAGTATCACCCATAGCTTTGCTAGCATCATAAGGATTCCTATTACACATATGAGCAAGAGTGCCATCAACATCGACAATAATAGCTTCTTCAAGATTATCATCATATTTAATCTCCTCTTTAGTTAGTGGTTCGATGTATTTCCTATGCATATCTAGTATGGCTTCCATAGGTACGCTATTCGGTCGTTTACGGTTTCGCTTGATACATTCCTCTAATGGTGTATCTATAAATAAAACACAAAAGTCTACATTATGTTCTCTGGCTATTTGCTCTAACCGTCTTTTATGTACTGGATTGAAGTTCGTATCATCTACTACAACACTAAGTCTATTATTTAATGCGTCAATTATACGTAAATCTTCTATTTCTATAACATTTCTTTCATCTTTGAATGTATAATCTGGGAAATATTCAGTCCTTATATCATCTTTATTTACACGCTCATATCCTTTTTCAACTAACTCTTTGGCATAAGTAGTTTTTCCGCTAGCGGGCAGTCCCTTAAGAAAGAGGATTTCCTGTTTTTTATTGCTTTCCATATAATTCTAATATCTCCTTAGCCCATTTTATCTTATCTTCCACTCTTTGTCCAGCTGGTTGATATGTATTCCATAATTCAAGATTTACTGGACTATTGTCTAATTTATTACCATTTATATGATGAACATTCTCATTTTTTAATAAAGGTCTACCAATAATGTTACTCATCATAAGTCTATGTTCACGTATATATCCAGTTTTCTTAGCATTAGGATTATTTGGAGCCCATATTTGTACATATCCATTATCATCAATAAATCTTCCACCCTTCCAAGATGGATTTGTTTGTCCTGTAAGATTTTTTAATCTTTCTACGTTTATGCATCCACAAGATTTCGTGCCTCCATTTGCTCTAGTTAGGTTTGATGTAATAACATAAACTGTATTTCCGCAGTCGCATAAACATTCCCAATATATTCGATTATTTTTTCTATATGATAAATTTATAACTTTTAATTTTCCGTACCTATTACCAATAAGTGATTTATGTTTTCCTATCATATTCTAGCGGGCAACCCTTTTAACATAAGTAGTTCTTGTTTATTCTTCGTCATTTTCCATCCTCTTCATAAGTATTTCTATACACATCGACATTTCTTTAACGTCATTATCGAATCTCTCTGGGAATAGATTAAAGTTTTTAATCATATTCATACTATAATCCATGTATTGTAACATCTCTTGGTTTGATAGAGTGTTAAATACTTGTTCTGGTGAACTATCTTTATAGTATTTACGTTCCATTATTCCTCGCCGTTACGTTCACGTTCAATAATCTCATGGTAAATCTGATTAGAGTATTGTGAGTAATTACCGCAGTTTGGAGACATCAATACAAATACCTCTTCTAATTCTTTCTTCGATAGTTTCTCTAAATCAAGTTTAGTGCAGTAATTCATTTCATCTTTATTTCGTTCCATTACTCACTCTTCTCCTCTACAATCTTTAATGGTTCACCACGTTTACCTGCCATATAAGCTGCTTTAAGTGCATCTTTAATTGTGTATGCATCTGACAAGTCTCTGAATAAATAGTTATCTTCTGGTTCACCATGCCCAAAACTCATACTATAAGTTTCTTTATCTGTCTCTAAGACAGTTTCTAGTGTTCCATCTTCATCTGTGTCATAATCTGGTATTGTAATTGTCGTTATTCTCATTTTTCCTTATCTCCTTAATTATAATCTTTTTTATATTACGCTGTCTCATATCTCCTACTTCAGATTTTCTAATTCTCGCCAGTACTCCTCCCAGATGTTTTGCTAATTGTTTCTTGGTCTTTAATGACCGATGTCTCCAGTTCGCCATTGGAGTCTCCTAACATTATTTTCTCTTTATAATATTGAGGCAAGCCATTAGTTGCCATTGCAAGAAAGTCATTCATATAAATATTCCATAGTTTGTCTTTTATATTATCTTTTTCTTCTTCTATTATATCGTTACGTACTTCTTTTATAAGTGGTCCTATGTCTTTAGGATTACCTAGTAACGTGCCATTGTCTCGTAAGTGTTGTATTGCTTTATTCCATCGTGCCTTTGATTTATATTGAGACATTGCAACTTCTAGTTTACCCTTACCTGTATTTTCTTTTTTCCAGTCTTTGTTATGTACTTCCTTAAATGCTTCTGTTACATACTTGCCAGACATAACAGTTTGTGGTATTTGATTTAAGAATAGCCAAGGTTTATACGCCTTAACTACAACGCCTTCAATCTTACTACCACCCAAGTAGCTTACCGTATCATTAACCATTTCAATAACGCCAGATGCGTTAGCTTCACCCTTAAACAATAGTGGAACTGTATCTATTTCAAATATTTCAGCCCATTTTTTACACTCTTCTATACCAAAATGCTCCATCGTTTCAGAATTATAAACTCCAAATAATGCAATGTAATTCTTTGGTGTATTGTCGTATGCAAGTGTATTATGTTTAGGCTTCTGTAAGTATTCACCATAAAATGTCATATTATCTGGTATTTTATCTTCGATTGTTTTGATGTAATCAACCGCTTTAATAAACATCATATCAGGATTATCTAAATCTTGTTCCTTACCTTTAGAACGTACAAACAATTGTCCATTTACTTTACCGAATCCTAATTGTGAACCATCAACTTTTTCTGTTATCTCTACTACAGTATCAAACAAACTCGAAATTTGCTTGTCGCCTATGTGTAGTATCTTTGGAAATGCTGCTGTGTTCATAAACTATTTCTCCTTTTCTATTTATATTAGGTTCTTCACCAAACCTATCTTTCCACCTTTTAACACATTCATTACATATAAGTTCACCATCTTTTAAAAATCCCCAACCTTCTGGTATGTCAAAGTAAGCATAACCAAACTTTGCGCATATATGACAATCTGATTCTATTAAGTTATTAAAGTAATCATTGCATGAATCAATTAGTCCGCCTAACCTAAACATCATATCATCTCTTAGTTTACCAACTTGTTTAGGTGACATATTCTTAATAGTCTCTGCCTCTACTTCTCTACTTGGTAACTTATACTGTAGTGTTGCCATATTTCTTTTCGTTATCATCTTTCTGGCATTCAGCCAATCCCTCTAATACCGATACTGAATCATGTAATGCAATTTCAGCTAAAAATTTACAGAACATTCTAAACTCTTCTTCTTTACGTTGTTCTATTTGTATTTTAGCCTCTGCTCGCATCATGTCAAGCTTTTCCATTAGTCTGCAATACCTTGCTCTGACATATCAATTGATTTACGTTGGTCGATTGCATCTTCCATATTAACACCATGTTCTGATATAATCCTGCAACAAAGTTCAATCATTTCTTTTTCGGTTTGTTCTTGTTCCCTAGCTAGGAATAGAAACTTTTCTACTATGTAATTCTTTTCATCTTCTTTTGTAAATTCTTTACTCTTTAATATTTCCATATTACAACCCCTTCTTAAGCATTTACTAATCGTCCTTCACCTTTTAATTTAGACTCATTTGTCCAACAACCACATTTCCTACATTGATACCTTTGAACCTTTCCATTACGTCTCATGTTAAACCCACGTTTCTCTAGTTTATCACTACCGCATTTAGGACAAATACCGTTAATTTGTAATATGTCTCCGACATTAGGGTGATTCCTTATAAATGGTAAGAATTTATTATATAGTTTCTCCAGCAGTACAATATCCTGTCGATTGTACAGTTCCATAAGTCTCTCAATCTTTGGTGTTGGATTATTCAAGAAATCATCTTCAATATCTGCATATGTAATCTTACGTTTACTTCCTATATCTAAGTATTCGCATAAATCATTAAGACTATTAGATTGAAACTTGAATTCCCTTCTTGCAACCTGTAATGTGTCTACGCTCTTATATGGTGATACTGGACCACGCCCTTCTTTTATAAAGAACCTGTTTGCCATTTTATTATCAAACTTATTACCGTTATGAGCAACTACAATATCAGCTTCATTAAGTAAGTTCCATAGTTTATCTACTAATCCGTCATATCCACCATCATGATTTCTTGACACGTAAGTAATGTTCTTATCACCTTCCCATTTATATGCAAAACACATAAGTTCTTGGTGTCTAATAGTTTTAACTACTTTAAAATCCCATTTAGACCCATATCCACCTACTATATCTCTTGATACTTCAATATCAAAGAATAGTTTTTTTACTTTAGTCGTCTCCATTAGCAATGTCGTTCATCTCCTCGTATGTCATATTTAATAATTCTATCTCGTAATCATCCATTGTCGTTCCTTTTTGTCGTTTATTTATAAACTTACAGCTATCAGTAGCTTGTAGGCGTTGCATGGACGCCTCGTTATGGTCGCGGGAACCTGAATTTAACAGATACCTTCCAGACCCATTCCGGATGTGCTATCATTGCCACCATCCCGCGCAGCTGGAACTCCACTACTGATATGTGTAAACTTATAAATTTGGACCCAAAGGAAGGACTCGAACCTTCAACCTATGCGTTGCTTACAGATACAGGTTTCCCATATTATATCTGATTCTTTCATACATTGCTCTACCATTGAGCTACTTCGGGTTATGGTCAGAGTCGTAGGAGTCGAACCTACAATCTCCCGCGTCCAAGGCGGGCGTTTCACCAACAAAACTTCACTCTGATATGCAGAGTCTCGCCTCTCTGCTCGTTGATTCATACTTATATTCAATATATTGTATGTGCCAGCGTCGCTACCGCCTTTGGTGTTACACGTGTTTTTACCGTACGTCTACGGTTGATAGTAGGTTTTCGGAATTGAACCGAACATTACCAGTTTCCAGACCTACATATATGGTGGAGATATAGTGAATCGAACACTAGTCCAGACAAGTACGCATTTACGTCTTAATCGCCTGTCAAAACCATTTTATCCCCAAGTGTGGCTGTTAGTTCCTCATTTACGCCTCATTTAACTACGAGCCTCTCTATCGTAGCACCACTACTTTATGCACTAATACCAGTGATTAGAATTCCAAAATGCAACTGCTTGAGACCAGCCGCCATATCTACTATCGACATAATTAGTCATAGCTTTAAGTGCTGCTACAGGGTCATTCCATGCTCCAGCCCATTTACCGCAAGGTAATTGTTGACCTAGACCACATGCCCCTGAACTCTTGTTAACTGCATTTGGATTCCAACCAGACTCACGAGATACGATTGAATCAACGTATGACCATTGAGCTTCTGGTATGCCTGATGCTGCAAGCCAAGTATATTTATCTCCACTAATCGTAGTTACAGTAGCTGGTTGAATAACCCTTAGTGCTGCCTGTACTGATTTTGATTGTGCTTCTTTCTTAGCTTGCAATTTGACTTTTAAAGATTCGTTCTCCTGCTGTAAATTCTGCGTTTTAATGCGTTCTTCACGAAGAGATGAGTCAATACTCGTCTTTTGTTCTGAAAGCTCTGAGAAACGCTTAGAAACAGTCTCATGGGCTTTCTTTTCTTTAACCGTCTGTGTACGTGCTGATTGTAATGCATTTACAGTCTCTGTATGTCTAAATAATACAGACACGTTCATAACGATAAGGATAGCAATAATAAATTTTAAACTATTCTTGCGTAGCCAATTTAGTAATTTACGAATAAAATACCTTTCGTTAACTAATATTAAGGGATAGACTTTCCCAGTGTAAGCAGGTTCAGCTCTCTAGCTGTTTACTGGTTCTTCAAAGTCAATTTCATCAAATTCATTCACATGTTCTGGTACAAGTTGTTTAATTCGACTCATAGTATTTCCCCTTTCATATACAATCATATCAAACTTTGTTCAAAATGTCAATAGTTTTTTATAAAAATGTGTTGTAAAATAGTCAATAGTTATATATTACTTAAAAACTGTAAGAACTCGTAAGTATCTTTACTAACTACTGGCTTTAATCTCATACTACCCTTTTTATAGTTACATATACCATGGGCTGGTTGAATATTACCAGGGTCAAAAATATTGTCTGCCGTCCTTGGCTGTATGTGGTCGAGTGTGACTTCATCATAAGCGACCCAATCTCCACATATAGAGCAAAGATAGTATCCATTATCACATGGTTGGTTTTTTTCGAGCCAGTGTTTTCTAAACCTGAGCCAATCTGCCGACTTCCTGTAATCTTCATTCTTGTTCATCTTTTTTACAATCTTCGAATATAAATTTTCTTCGTACTGTTCTTAAGTATTTTATATTCTTTTTTTTGGACTCTTCTTCAAGTTCAGTCTTTTTACGCAATCTACATACGCCATTTACAGTACACGCTACATACCCATGTGGAACATATATTATCTCATCGTATTCATTCATACCACTCCTCTGGAATATTCCTTATCGCATACTTAAATCCATATCGTTCAGCCCAGTCAGACTGTCTCATATATGTTCCATCTTTACGTTTAGGTCCGCACTTACCATCTGTATAAAATACTATACGTATGTCTAACTCAGGATGTTGTTTCTTGACTGCAATCATTTTACGTTTAGTGTGTCCATCAAATGAACGTCCATTACCCTTAGTTTCAATATATATCTTTTTACCTGACTTAGTAGTTATTTCAAAATCAACCAAGTAATTACCAGAAACTGTATAAGGTATTTTAGTTTGTTCATATCCAAACTCAACATTATGTTTCTCAATATTACTTGCTGTATCTTTTTCAAACTTATTACGATACTTACTCATCTAAAGCTCTATGTAATTCATCCATTGAGAGGTCTGCGATATTTCTATTGTTTTCGACCTGCTTAATGGTTTCTTTACTTTTATTTTCATATTTAGCCTTTCCGCCCATTGATTGTATCTCACGCTTCTTATCATCGTCCATGGCAGCAAGACCTTTCTTTGTCTTAATCCTGCCACCTTTTCTTGATGCAGCCTCATGCACAATACTAGGCATATCTTGGAATCCCATTATCTTATCTGTTCATCCTTTCTTGAGCCCTGTAAGTCTATAATACGGCTTCTGATTGATTCAATTAAATCGTGTGTATCTGCAACTATACTTTTAAGTCTGTCATAATATACTTTATAATTTGCATAATTCTTTTTAGCTTCAATATATTCAGGGTCAGTGTTTTTAGAGTCAATAGCAGCAGTTGAGCCATGTTCGGCTTTCATACGTAAGTAAGCGTTACCTTTAGCTGTTTCCATTTCAATTTCAGCACCCATCATATATTTCTGTGCAGTTTCTTTTTCGTCAACTAAATAACCTTTCATGGCAGCCAATTTAAGGGCGGTGTAACTCAGAACGTTTCCATTCTGAGCCTTTACCCACCCAGCGTCAGAGAACTTACTGTTAATATATTGTATATTCTTTAGTAACTCTTCAACTTCCATATTATACCTTAATAGTCAAGTGATGTTAAGTCTACTGGCTCATCATCTTGAGTATCGACATTAGTTTTTTGGGCTGATGACCCACTTTTAGATTCGAGAAAGTTCTCAACTAGAGAGATTAGGTAATCAACCTTAGCTTCTAGTTCAGAGCCTCCATTAGATTGTTGTTGTGGTCGATATACTTGAGTGCCTTCTTGCGGTCGTTGAGCACGTGTGAATTGTGGCTTACCCCAGTTATTCTCTGTAATGTCACCATATAATTCATCACCTTTTTTAACTTCATTACCTGGTTTCTTCAATACACTAAACCAACCTTGTACTGGTTGATTTTCTACTTGAACCATATACTTATGCATATCTCCACCTGGTGTATTTACTACTTGAGGTGTTTTATCTTCTTTTGATACTGTTGATAAAAATGCTCCGCTTACTTTATATACTTGTGGCATTATTTAATCTCCTTTACTTTAATAATATTTTCAAATGAACTAAAAAATCCGTTACGGAATCCAATGGTATCAACTACTATTGTTTTACCTTTTGCTGACTTAACCTTGTTATACACATTAGAACTATCAAAATATGCTTTCATAAAATTATCTGATATTTCATAGTTAGAACCATCTTCGCAGTACACACGTGAACTATCAGTTGACTGTTCTAATTCATTAACCTTTTGCACTTCTGCTACTTTACATTCACGAACATGTGATGTGTTAGCATAATTAACACTATAAGCAAAATAAAACCAACCAATACTCAATACTGTAATTGCTATAAGCGACATACCGATACCCGTTTCAATATCCTCTGAGAATGCAGCTATTGTTGCTAAAACTGCGATAATACTAAACATCACTAAACATACTAATAGAATAATAAGCATTATTTTTTACCTTTCTTAGTTATTTTTTTGACTACCTTTTTAGCTTCTACTTTAGCTGATTCCTCTGGTTTAACTTTTACATCAATTCCTAAGTATTCAATAATGGCATCAACTTTACCTGCTAATGTAGCTTCTTTTTGTACCGTATCATACCATGAAAAATCTATCTCTTTATATTTCTCAAACACTTCTTTATTTAATTTATTAATAGACGATGATACGCCATTACATGCTATCTCTGCCAATTGTATATCATGTTCCATAATTAGATTAGCTGTATGTTTCTGTAACTCATTGAAGTCTTTTTGTAGTTTGCGTAAATCACTAACTACTCCATTGTGTGCAAGTTCTTTTTCAAGTGCATTGAAACGGTCAAATAATTCAATATATGCTTTACGTAGTAAATTATCACTATCAATTAGACAATCAATATCTGAACCAACTTCATCAAAACTATTTTCAACTTCTTTTCTTAATCCCATATTAACTCCTGTTACTTAATTCTTCTTTTAATAAATTTATTATTTCTTCTGGATTCTCGTATTCGTTATCCATTTATAATCACTTCACTAATATCTATTACTTCATGACTGAACTCTTCCCAAGGGCTTTCTCCTTTAACTAATTTATTTGGATTCAACCAGTAAATGTCAAGTCCTTCAACTTTCCATCCTAATTGTTCAAGTATGAAAGCATAGAAACTAAGTTGTAGCCAGTGCAAATCTAGCAATTCATTACCTAACTTACTCTTAAATGGACTGTCGGATAGTTGATATTTCTTATCGTGTATATCACCATCTGTCTTAAAGTCTTGAATACGTACAATCTTTTTCTTGCGGTCAATAACTTTTATGCGGTCGATAGAACCACATAACTTAAAAGCATCTAACCATACAAATGTCTCTGTAATACGTTCGTAATCTCCACCGAATTGTTCGTGAAAACTCTCTACTATGTACTTAATAAATGGATTTTTACTAAGTGCTTTATTTGGTCCGTAATATGTTGGTTTAGTTTTATATTCCTTCACCTCTTTTAGTTTGTCGCCTAATTGGTAGTTTTTATCAAAGTTCTCCATAGCTGCGTGTATTGCAGTTCCATATCCAGTAGACGCTTCATTGTTAAGTTTCCACATTGCGGATACTTCGTCAGCAGTAACTCCATACTTATCAACCATTCCTTGTAGCCTACCGTCTTTATCAAACGGTTGGTAGAATTGGTCAGGGAATTTACTACCACTCAAGTAACCTTCAAGACGCTTATGACCATGCACAACGTTTAATTCGATTGATTCACCTGTGAGTGGAGATACGTATGTCTCTGTGTCTTTTTCTACTTCTGGTGTTTTACCAGTAAGAGATTTAAGTAAGTGTGATAATACTTTAACAGTATCACCTTTAGTTACTACTGGTTCTTTAGGTACATCTGCTAACTTATATTCAAGTGATATATTAACACCATAGCTTTTACCTTGTCCACCTGTAATTGTACCGATAGATATATAAACACTCTCTCCAGCGTCTAACGCCTCGCTAATGTCTTTGTTTTTATCTTTTGCGATGTAACCGATAGGCAACCATTCATCATTTTTATATACATCAACTGCAACTGCTCGTGGGTCATATTCGTTATCTTTTTCCCTACGCACACGCAATGGCTCTTTGCCACGTAATGTAGCGATTACTTCTTGCCGTCCTTCAAATGTTACTCCGACTAACTTGCTATAATATATAGCTGTATTTTTATCGTTCATTTAATCTCCTTTATTATGTATCTATCTTATCACACATAATCGTAAATGTCAATACTTTTATGTAATAATGTGTTGTAGAATTTACAAATAACCAATATACTATTGACAAACTAATTAAAGTATGTTATAGTTATTAGTGTAGAGGTTATTTTGTCGTTACTCTACAAACTTTCCCAGCAATGGGACTCCTTCCCTCCACAAAACCCATTTAGTTGGGTTATAAACACTTCCCTTTCAACCCTAGGGAGGTGTTTTTTTATTTTATGCTATGTGATTTATCACGCAACCTTGCGTCTATCTGTTGTGCCTCGTGTGAAACCATTAACGAACGTTGATTGATTCCCTTGAGATACAAATTATCTAGGTTCTTTACCCTCGATAGTCCGACATAGCCCATCCCAGATACAAATGCCTTAGATAGGTCTATTTCTGCTGCATCTAATGTCATACCTTGGCTCTTATGCACTGTAATGGCGTAAGCAAGCCTTAATGGGATTTGTGTTATTGCTGCGATAGTTCGTTCACCTGACTTAAGTTCCCACTCATCAGGATATATAACTACTGGATATTTAAAATCCACAATAGGGAATCCTTCATCTGTAAAATCTATTACACTTCCTATACTACCATTTGCATACCTACCTTGTGGGTCATTCTTAACCGCCATAACCAAAGCTCCAAGCTTTAATTCAAGTATTTCAGGTGCTAATACATTCTTTTGTAAATTAACAATGGCTTCCCACTTACCTCGGCTAGTCCTCATATAAAAGTGGCTATTACCGCTTATCTTTTCTAGTTCTTTTACATTTATCTCATCTACATCTGAATTAGTTGTGTATAGTCTAGTAATGTCGCCAACTGGATTTATCTGCATACGTGATAGTAACCAGTCTAAATGTCTTTGCCTTAAAGTACCTAAACGCATTGCATTAAGTATTTCTTGCAACCTTAAATCTTCTGCCCTGTGCTGTTCCTCTAAATAACATACTGATAAATCTAACTTATCCCATACTTTAGAGTTAGTTATAAACTTACCGTTGCCACCTTGCTGCACTGGTGGGAGTTGAAAAAAATCACCACATAATATTACTTGAATACCTCCCATAGGCTCATCATTTTCTCTTATAAGTCGCATGGCTTCATCTAACATATCCAGGTTGTAATCGTGCATCATTGATACTTCATCTATAATTAGTATGTCAGTTTTAATTATGGCTTTTTTTCTTACTGCCGACATCATATAAATATAATCATCATGTAATTTACTGCCTAAACCTATACCAGACCAACTATGTAATGTTTGACCACCGATATGTGCTGCTGCAAGTCCTGTGGTTGCCGTAACTACTACTTTTTTACGTTTACTCTTTACTTTACTTATAAACTTATTTAACAAGTAACTCTTACCACTACCTGCTGGACCAGTGAGCATAATATTATCACCACGCAACATTATTTCTAATGCTTTATCTTGGTTCATAAAATGAATCTCTCAAAAAATAGTATATTTTTCCTTGGTTCACTAAAAATCTCCTTGCCAACTTTCAACTACGCCAACTAGAGCATTTACCATTCTTTGATATTGTTCTGTTATAATTTCATCTTCAACAACACCAATTCTCATATTACCGTTGTCATCGTAGAAAATACCTGAATTAATTAGAGCTTCTTTAATATCATCTTCCATTATAATACTCCTGCTTTCTTTTTACGTCTCTTAGCTTGCCATGCTGCATTAGCCCATGGTGGTTTACCGACTGATTTTGTTTCAGGCAGTAATCTTCGTGCCTTTTCTTTTACTATGTCAATGTAACCTGGTGTAGTCCTATCATCTTCTGATACTGCAAAGTGTATGACTTTAAGTCCTTCACTCTCAATTACCTCAGGAGGCTTTACAAGGTTCTCTAAGCCATGTATTACACCAAACACGTCAACTTGTCCATCTTTAACTAATTGTCGCTTTCCTCTTGGCATTCATACTCCATACACTCGTAAATTAAATTTTCAATTAAACTATCAACTTTATTTTTATGTTTTTCCGTAAGTAGTTCCTTAAGCAAAACTAATCGTCCGATTACTATTTCATAATCTTTAGTTTCCATTTTTACCACCAATTTTATTAATCTCATCCTTTCGGTACTTAACATAATCATTGCTTAACATACCATCAGGGTCGCAGGCAGCAGCATAATCAGCCAGTCTTAGCTCGTCAAGACGTGCTTCATTAACAGTCTTTGATATTAGAGTGATTAGTTGTTGCTTAGTTGTTGCTGGTAACTTTACTGGAACTCCATGAAGAAATTCGACTTCAATTTTATCTAGTTCTTTATCCATTACAACTCCTTAGCTTCTAATTTGTGCAGTCTATCTCTTATTGTCTGCTCGACTATATGCGATATTTCTCCACTGACCATCTGTAGCCTTGAATTAACCATATCAAGAGCCATCTTATCTTTGTCATCTCGTGGCATAAATTGTGGCTTAAATTCTACTTTTACATAACAGTTTATATCGCCAAATATTTGGGTTTTCATATACTGTTTTATTTCACCAGATACTTCAAAGCTATTAAAAATATCATCCATTACTTTCCTCCTCCATCAAAGTTACCGAGATTATTTTCGGTAGGCTGGTTAAGTTTATCTAGTTGGCGTTCAAGATTATTAATTTCATCTTCAATAGAATTTTGTAAATTAAACACATATTCACTATTTGTTGTTTCGCCATCAATTTTTGTATAAATATGCTTTAATACACTAATTTTAGTCTCTAGCCGTTCTTTGGCAATTAACTGCTCAATTAAATCAACGTGCATATCAGCAGGGAAATGTGGTCCAGAACGAGCATATTGTATGATATGACGTAATTTCATATCATTCGTGGTGTAATTATTCAATAAGTCAATATGAGCAGACCATTCTTTGTCTTCTGGTGCTATGTTATTGAATTGGGTTTTTCCTATTGTATTATTACTAGACATTATTCAACCTTCTCTATTTCTACTACGTAATTATCATAAAATATTTTTGCGTGTAAATAGCTTAATTTTGCAATAATACCGTAACTCTTAAACTTTTTTATATATCGTAATCTTTCATCTGAACCAATCCACCAATTATCACTGCTGTTCCATGCTCTAATAACGATTAGACATTCTGACGTTTTACTCATTGCCATCATCCTGCAAGACAGCTTTTCTAGCTTCGTCCATAGCAATACATATTTCCTGGGATGTTTGCATACTTTTTTTATCGGAGTCTTTTATATGTAACCATTCAAGCTCTAGCTTGCGGGCTTTGGCTACTAGCTCGGCAGTGGCTTGAGTGCGGTAATAATTGTTTGTGTTGTATAATATCTCGTAACGGTTCGCAAGATAAAAATCATGTAATTCTATAACATCGCCATTTTCATTTATTGACCAGAATACGCCTTGATTTTCTGCTCGCCAATGTTTAGGCTCTGGGGTATATGGTTCGATGAAACCTTTTTCTATCCATATAGGTCTAACATCATCATGTGTAAACGTTTCCCCAACTGCGTAATAATCGCCACTAAATCCTATATGTTCTTTCAATACTTTATAGTGTGTCATCTTTTTTATCATCTCCAATTTGGTAGTTAGATTCAATTTTATCGCTTTCATTTACTAACCTACCGCCAACTCCCCATCCTGATTCTTGCATAGCTATTAGTGCTTTTACCAATTCATCGTTCATTTTCTTTTACTCCAATCTATCTATAATGTCGTTAAATTCTTGCTCTTCTTGCTGGTCGGTATCACAAATGTTAAACATCGTTACCCCTCATTTTATCTTCTAACTCACTAACCCATTTTACTTCTTTATCACCTTCAATTTTCCATAAGTCTACAAAGTTATCACCATTTGGTGAACTTGCAATACCTATATATGGAAAATGTGTAAAGTTTGTCAATGCTTGAAAAAATCTTTCATCTGTATCTTTTTGTAAGTACTTAATAAATGCTTCTTTAATTTTATTATCCCTCATTTTCAACCTCTGATTTTAATTTGTTAAGTAATTCAATTAGATTATCAATCTCATTAAACTTAATTTTACCAGTTTTACTACCATTACGTTGGATTGATATATTTTCTTTTTTAGTGTTGGTAGTATGTTGTATAGATAATCCAGATTTTTTACCAATCTTTATAATTGTTTGCTTAACTACATCACATATGTTATTGTTGTTTTCATCACAAAACATTTCATCAGTCCAATTATATATATCGCCTTCTATTGTATATCCGAAATGGTCTGCATTTTCAATTGTTACTACCTTGCCTCTTAAATCAACCATAGTATCAACGAATGATAAACCACCGTATACACTACCTTCAGTCATGTCATTACGCACTGTTACTTTATCACCTACTTTATATTTTGTCATTGTCTTAACTCCTTATTATAATTATTTTTGGGCATAAAGGGGTTTTATCCCTCTGGTAAACCAGGGAACTAGACCAATTCAACCACATATTCTCCAAACGTACCGCAAGCTGCAACCAACACATCGCAGAACCTATACAGGTTATCCCGCCTTACGGTTATTTCAAAAGGTTTGCCTTTTACTACTTCGCTGGGTTATTTCACCAGATGGTGTACCAGAGTCCTCGTTGTCAACCCCTAGAGACAGAGCGAGAATTTTCCTTGAAGTACAGGACTTTGTTGTATGAGTTTTACAATGGGTCATACTTACACCCACAATATGTTTGATGTCGTTAAGATATTTCCTAACGTTATGTCCATCATATCACACTATTTCTAAATTGTCAATAGGTTTTTTAAATAAAATGTTGTGAAATAGTCAACACCCTATAATTCTGCTGCGATTTTATTCCAATCTCGGCTATTTAATACGTCTAACTCTACAATAAACACCTCACCAATTTCGTCATTGTTATCTTTTGCGTAGTTATACACCAAAGATTTGATTTCTTTTCCTGTCTTACCTGACATTGTACTGTACAACTTACTTGAATTATTAATTGTGTATAACACCTCGGCTATAATTTGCCTTCGCATATCTCTAATGTCCTCGTCAAAACTGCTCATTATCACTCCTTGCTTCGTCCTCTAATTCTTTTTTAATTTGTTCTTGTTCTGTTACATAATCTGTTATATCTAAATACTCCATATTATCAAGTATATATTCTGCTCCAATTTCTTCTATAAGCTCAGATATATCAACTCCTGTAATAATAGCTACACCATTTTCAATATCTACGTTGACCTTTTCTACACTAATTTCAAAACTAATCATTTATTTAACCTCGCATTCATACCATGCCGTATTCTTGTCTGAGAACTTCTCACAGGCGTTTTGTTGATATTCTGATACACCAGACGCTTTTATGTTATTGTACGCTCTCTGGGCTTCTAAAGTGCCAATAACGCCAATTGTTACTAATCCAATTACTAACGCAACCTTACCAATACAACCCCACTTAATAGATTTTAATTTACTAAACTTTTCTTTATCTACTTTTTCAACTTTTTTCATATTCATCCTTTAATTAATTTAACATTTTTTTATTTATTTTGTCTATATTGTTTTTATATTTTTTAAGATTATCTTTATGTTTTTTCATACCGTTTATTTGTTTTTGTTCATATTCTGCTATATACTCTAAACATCTTAATAGCTCATTATTCCAATTATACTCTAAATCTTCATTCCATTTGTCAGCCATTTCTTGGCACTCTTCTACTTCTTGTTCAACGCTGCCATTTCTTTCTATATCTATATTATATAACTTAATAATAGTACCATTATGTTCACACTCTGCACTAACTGAACCTCCACTTCCAAATAAATTATTCCATACCCTAGCCTTTAATTTTGGATAATCAAACGTTTCGATGTCAATATCACTAACTATAAACTCATTATCAATTTTCATTTTAATTGCTCCTTTTGCCACTGTTCTACTCCTTGTGTTATTCTTAAAATTGTATTTTTATCTGTTTCTAATTCATATACGCCGTCATTTTCAGCATATACAACCATGTTATTGTCATTATCTTGACTTACGTGGTACATGTCCATTCCGTCAATAAAACTTGTCCATATATTATCGTCGTTTATTTCCTCTGTTATATCTTCGTAATACATTTTTTACTCCTTGTTTAATTATATTTTAATTGTATCACACACTTATATTATAGTCAATATAAAATGTAAATAATACAACACTTTAGCCTTTCATAGGCATAACTAAATGTACACCATTGTCAGTTTTAATAACCATAGGTGATAATTTACCGTATAATTCAACTTTTACGCTTTCAGCTCCGTCAACTTCCTGTATAATCTTAAAATAATCAGCATTGAAAGACATTTCAGATTGTGCTTGTGTTATACCTGTTGGCACTAAACCTTGCCACTTGGGATAATCGCCACTCATATAACCATTATTTTGTGCATAATCATCAGCACTTAAGCTAACTAATTCCTCGCCATTGAGCCTACTCTTACCAGTTGCTAACTTATACCATTTCTCAAATGCACTACGCCTGATTAGCTTGCCAACTAGCTCATCTGCTCCGTCCATATAAATTGCAGATAGTTTATATCCGTCTGTTGTAACTAATACAACACGTTCATTATATCTGTCAACGTAGCCTGAACATATCACAGGACGCATATTGTCTTTACTCATAACTTTTAATAATGCACCAACTTGCTTTTTATTCATTTAATATACCATCTACCTTATCTAATATGTTATTAAATATATCTTGCGCTTTATCAGAATATACAATATCACCATTTTTAAGTTGTTCCTCTAACACTATATCTGTGAAATTATTAACTATGTATGATGTTATTACTGATGATAATTCACATACTATATCCATTCCGACTTTTTTGTTCATTTATTTAATACTCTCTATAATCTCTTGCTTTATTTTTTTAATTGCTTTATAAGTCATAATTTGCTTAATTAACCAATCATAACCACTATACTTACTTAATAATAGCTTATATCTATACACTATCATACTCATTCATATCTTTTATGGCGTCATCAATATCCTGTTCAAAATTAGCCTCTAATATAGCTTGATAATGTTCTAATACTTTACTAGTGTTATATTTGCTATTATGCGCAATACTAAATATAATAGATTGTTCGTCTTTGTTTAATTTTATAATCATAATTCAACTCCGTTTAATTCTAATACTAATGCAATATATTCAGCTTGTGTTAATTTCATATTATCCTATTCTAGCCGTTACAATGCCACGGCTCGGGCTAGTTAATTTATTTATTATAATATTGTTTTATTATTTTTTCTATATTATCAACTACATCATACGCCCACTCAACCATTCCATATCCATAAGTGTCGATTTCAATGTAATCATCATTAATATAATAGTTTAATCCGACATCATTATTCACGACATCCCACATTTTAGTACCTTTTTGATATTCATAAATATACCTAGATATATTCAAGTGTTTACCACTATAATTACCTTTAATATCATCTATTATATCACTATTTTTTAAGTCTTTTTTTTAATTTGTCAATATCTATTTTTAACATTTTATTTGTTCCCAATTAATTGTTTATCCGTAAATGTATCTTCGATTTTAGTTAGTTGCATATAATCAATACGCCCTGCCCTAGTCATATGATATGTAATAGTTTTGCCAATCCAACTATCGCTATAACCATAACACCAACTACAGTCAGAGCTGCTACGAGTTCTAATTAACTCACCGCTACTATCATCTAGTATTATCTTATAATTAGGATTGCCGTTCACACTGTTATTCAATCGCTCGACACTAACTAATTTTGCGAATTTCTGGTTTTTCATATTATTCCCCTTTACTTATTATTTTATAAAAATCGTCGATAATCTCTTATCTATATCTATTGTATCAAAATCCTTGCTATTGTCAACTAGTCTATTACCTCATATTCTATATTATTATAATCTAAATAGTCACCATAACAACAACCATCATCGCTTATAATGTCATTATATTCTTGTTTAGTGATATATAACATTTTCTTACTCCTGCTTATTATTAATTGCTATGAGTTAGTTTGTATCGCCTAATCTCATAATACAATCATATAAAACTAGCCTATATAATGCAATAGTTTTTAGCTATTTTATCGTTGTATTATTTACAATAAGCATAATGCTAGTGTAATAATAAAAATACCCCCGTATATAACAGGGGTAAAAAATCGGCGTATACTCTCAGTTTTGGCTAGTGTAACCTAAACAGTATATAATAAAGCTAACATATATAATACTATAATAGCTAATATAGCTTGTAGTATAGGTTTAATAGTATACTTATAAGTATTATATATCATTGACTGTTTGTTGAAGTATTTTGTTTTCATCTGTTATAACTCCGTTACAGTGTAGTGTTTATCTGTTGTTATATCATATTGTACTGGTGATATTGTAACATAATAACCTATATTAGCACTATGATGTAAATCATAATATTTACCCCTGTTAAGTTTAATCCTAGTAATACCCTGTAGATATAAATTAGCTAATATTGATTGATTGTTAAGGTACTTTTTACCGTATATTTTTGTCTGGATAATATTCATATTATTGTATCCTGTTTAATTTATTATATTACTAGCTTATTATATATACGCAGGTAATATAAGTCTTGTAATTATTGATATTTATGTTATAATATCACTGTAACAGGGGTCAGACATTGACATATTGCAATAAGCATGTGATAATATTGTACATTTGCCCACCTCTGTTAGGGTGTCAGAAAATACGGGGTTTTATAAAAGTTTTGGCTATTCGTGTTATTAGTGCTATTGTTGTATATATTACAATGATATATGCACATACTATGTTATGTTGTATTGTTTACAATGTTGTTATTTTGTGTATGTTTTGTTGTTATTATTACAATGAGGGAGGGGTGGGGGAGGCTACAGTTTGAGAGTTGTGTTGTAATTATTACTACTATATTTTATATGACCAAAATATTGACACCATAAAAATCACAAAGGTATGGATATATTACATGTAAGTTACATAGTTGTAACAAAATCAATAATTTTTATAAAAAGTATTGACATTTTAAATAAAGTATGATATAGTTGTAATATGAGTAAAAAACAAGGCAAAAAATTTAGCAACAGGAGTGTAAAACCTATACAGTCTGACGGTACAGTAGCTCAAGCCAACCAATGGACTGCCACAGAGCAACAGTTAAACTGGTTACGTTATTACATGGACCCTAAAGAAGAAGAGACATATGCAAACTCATATCAATCGGCAATAAAGGCTGGATATAGTGAGTCATATGCAAAGAATATAATGAGTAATGCAGTTGCGCTACAATGGGTAAAGAGTGCAAAGAGTATTATGAGAAGTATGAATACGGAGCATCTTAAGAATGTATTAGAAGAAATTGCACTAGGTAAGTATTCAAAAGATGCAGATAAGATATCGGCGGTCAAGGCACTCGGTATGGAACAAGGTATGTTCGTACAGAAACAAATAACAGCTCATGTTGGTATCGAGCAGGCTTTAAGTGAGTTAGAATAATGGACGGTTTACGTAGTAAATCACCATATGACGTGGGGATTAGTGGCTTTAAAAGACTACTTAAAGATAATACTAATCTTACACGTGCAGAGAAAAATAAAGCAATTAAGATATATAAACAACGTGTCAAAGAACGCTTACTAGAAGTAGTACAAGCATATAACGATGAAGTAAAGAAGGAAACAGATGGAAAACAAAAGTAATAAAAGGCAAATATATTTATGGGATGAGAACAAAGAGTTTTATGATAATCTTCCAAATAAGTCAAAACTTATAAATCTCTTAATCCGTAAGTATCAAGAGGAACATTGTTCGTCTGTAAATTTGTCTAAAACAAATCAAGAGGAGCATTGTGTAGATGGACGACCTGAGTCTTAATAAGGAACAGCTGCAGAAGATTCTTGATATACGTAGTGACTTTTATAGGTATTGTAAAAATAACCTAAAGATTAAAGATAAATACTCTAAGATAATACCATTTGTACCAAACAAGCCACAGAAGGTACTTATAGACTATGTCTTGCTCTGTATTAAAGAAAAGCGACCAGTAAAGGCAATTATATTAAAAGCTCGTCAGATGGGCTTAAGTACAGCCGTAGAGGCTATTATTTACTGGTGGACTAGTACAAATAAAAACATCAATTCAGTGATTATTGGACACGAAGAGAGCTCTTCCAAGAACCTTTATATGATGTTTAGGAGATACTATGATAATACCAATCCTATATTCAAACCATGTATTCGTTACAATACTCGTACAGACCTTAGTTTTGAAAGGTTTGACGAAACTGGGAAACAAGTCGGACTGGGTAGTTCAATCAAGACTGCGACTGCTGGTAACAAAGCTGCTGGACGCTCTGATACGATTAACCTATTACATGGTTCTGAGTTAGGTGAGTGGGAAAACGGTGAGGACTTAGTTGCTTCCCTACTAGAAACTGTACCAGATGAGGAAATAATGGATAAACCATCTATGATATTCCTTGAATCTACTGCCAAAGGTCGCGGTAATTACTTTCATAAAGAGTTTGTTGCTGCAACTAAAAGATTAAATAACTTTGAACCTTTCTTTTTTCCTTGGTGGATACTGGATACTTATGAGAGGAAGTCATCGTTTGAAGAATTAGGTGAATTATCTGAGTATGAGTTATTTTTAGTTGACTTAATGAAGAAAGGTCATACTGTAGCTGGTCAAACAATAGAGATTGATGAAAATTCAATACCTAGAAAGATTGAGTTTTACAGGCGTAAGGCAAAGAACTTTGAGGCTACACCAGAAAGGCTAGCACAGGAATATCCTAGTACATGGCAAGAATCGTTTATCGCATCAGGTAAGAACGTATTTAATACTTTAGCATTACAGGAAATGGAAAATGATGCTCAACTAGTAGAAGAAACAGAGTACTATAAGATATATCCAGGTGAAGTTAGTGAAGAGTATTCATTAGAGAGAGTACCATTTGAGCCAAATGAAAAGCCTGATGATTTCACTTATAAAGCTCCACTTAAAATCTGGCAACATCCGATACCTGGACGTGAATATGTTATAGGTGGAGACGTTGCAGAAGGATTAGAGAGGGGTGACTATTCCGTAGCTGAGGTAGTAGATACTTCAACTATGGAGACTGTAGCTAGATGGAGAGGTCATATAGACCCTGATAAGTTTGGTGAAATAATAAGTGCATTAGGAACATACTACAATTATGCATTAGTTGGAGTAGAAGTCAATAATCATGGTTTAACAACCATACAGAAGCTTAGAGACACGTTCTACACTAATTTATATAAGCGAGATAAAGGTTATGATGAAGATTTTGAAGAACCTACATCTAACCTAGGCTGGAAAACCGATGTACGCACTAAACGTATGATGATTGATGACCTTATACGTATTATACGAGAGAAAATCAATAAAGATTTAGATACTGTATTCATTAACGAGGCATTTGCTTTTGTTAGGGATAGTCGTGGGCGTATGAACGCAGAAGAAGGCGAACATGACGATACAGTTATGGCTAAGGCTATTGCATTTCAACTATTCCCATGGGGCGATAACGACTTATCATCATTACAGGTATATATACCAGAAAATATAGCAGAACGTAAAAGAAAAAATAAAATAAGGCGTTAAAATGAAAAAGAATAATACACCAAAATTAACACAGGCTGATAAAGACGCACAAGCTAATCTATTATCTAATGTCATTATTGATTTTGAAAAAGCACGTAAATATATAAAAGAAACATACCAAGATACTTGGGCTAAATGTTTTAAGGCTTATAATGGTATCCGTACAAGTCGAGGATATGAAGGAGTAGCAGATGACTTTATTCCAGAAGTATTCTCTATTGTAGAGGCTCTAAAGGCTAATATATCAGGCACTAAACCTAAGTTCAAGTACTTACCATTAAAAGAATCGCAGGAAAACGATACAGAAGTTCTTAACTCGTTAGTAGACTTTTACTGGTCATGTAATAATATGACTGAAAAGGTACTTAACTGGGTAGGTGATATGATTATCTATGGTAATGGTATCTTTATGGTATCATGGGAAAAGGATAAACCACTAATCCAACATATTCCTTTATCTGACTTCTTCGTAGACCCTACTGCAACACACATTAATAAGCCAGAAGAGCCAGGATATGCACGTTTCGCTGGTTATAGGTTCTTAACTAGTATTGATGAGTTAAAAGCTGCTACTAAAGTCGATGTAAAAACTGGTGAAGTAGTACCAGTGTATAAGAACTTAGATAACCTTACTATCAACGATAGCAGTGATAACCTAGATAAAGACCGTAAAGAGCAATATATCGGCACTACATTAGGTAAGGACGCATCTAAAGACCAAGTAGAGGTTATAGTTTACTTTACACAGTTTAAGAAGGTAATGATAGCCAACCGAGATACTATTATCTTAGATGAACAGAATCCATACCATAAACCAGCAGAAACTATTACTAAAAAGATTATGCTTGATGGTACGGTTATCGAGTCTAAAATTAAAGTACCTGAAATTAAAGGCTTTTTACCATTTGCAATACTACGTAACTATGTAGATAGCAACCTGTTCTTTGCTAGAGGAGATGTAGAGGTTGTATTACCTACGCAAGAAGCATTAAATGATACATCTAGCCAGAAACGTGATAACTTAGCTTATGCACTTAATAATATGTGGCAAATTGACCCACGATTTAAGCACTTAGCTCCATCGGTAACATCAGCCCCTGGTATGGTTTTGCCAATCCCTAAGGGTGCGTTAACTCCACTAGATAAGCAAGATATTAGTCCTGCAGCAGACACAGAGATTATGCGTCTTACACAGATTATGCGTACAGCAACAGCAGCAGATGCAGCCGTACAAGGCGTATCACAGAAGTTTAGTAGGACAACAGCCACAGAAGTGCAAGCACAGCTTAATCAGGCTTCTATGCGGTTCACTACCAAGGTACAGAACTTAGAAGATGAAGGATTCGCACAACTAGCTCGTATTATTTACAAGATGATTCAAATCTTTGTAGACCAACCTATGGCAGTCCGTATTATTGGTAATGAAGGTGTACAGTGGAAAGATTATAAACCAGGTGTTTACTATGGTGAATATGAACCACGTGTTGTACTTGAATCAACAGCTAACGCAGAGAACGCAGCACTTGCACAGTCTATGCAGATTGCAGCACAGTTCAGTATGAATAACCCACTAGTCAATCAACAAGCATTTATCAGGAAAATGTATGAAACATTGTTCCCTAATATGTCTAAAGATGATATTGATGAAATGTTGACTCCTCCTATGCCACCAGTTATGGGTCCAGACGGACAAGCTATTGACCCTGCAATGGTACAAGGTAACGCAGTGATGACACCAGGTGCAACTGCATTATTAGCAGGACAAGGAGAATCAGGTAGTTTTAACAACACATCACGTGGACGAGCAACACAAACTGGCAAACAAGGCGGTGGTGGAGCAGATAGCTCAAGTAATAATATTAGGCGAACTCGTGCAGCACAACCTAGCACAACATTAAATGCAAGTTCACGACCAGTTAAGTAAGGAGTAATATGGAAAAAGACGAATACAAACAAATACGAAACGAATGGCTTGGGTTTTCAAAGACCCTTGCCTTCAAACGTTTTATCGAATATATTGAAATGCAGAAAGAAATCTTAACAACTATGGCATCTGGACCAATTGAGGTATATAAAGAAGTACCTACATTTGACGGTAAAAGTGACTTACAATTCGATTTTGAACCAGAAAAGTGTGCTTACCTATTGCAAAGAAGCGTAGGATGTGATATAGTTAAGATGTACGTTGAGGAATTTACAACAGTTTCTAACGTTGCACAAAATAAATAATAGATTTTTAAAACAGGAGTATCCTAGATGAATAATTCCCCTACCGAGGGCGTTGAACAACTGCCAGCCTCAAATGAGCCTACTGGAAATACAGAAGTACAACTACAATCGGCGGA
>Ga0208665_10000021_pt1 | contig 37377 bp, 45 predicted proteins | sample Methanogen_OWC_FD_187365 | JGI IMG/M metagenome (GOLD analysis project Ga0208665, IMG submission 187365) | Enriched soil microbial communities from Old Woman Creek wetland in Ohio, USA - Methanogen_OWC (SPAdes) (version 2) | ecosystem: Environmental > Terrestrial > Soil > Wetlands | place: USA...
GTAGTAGGTTTTGGCTGGATCCAAGGCGATATCGGTTGTCAAAGCGTATGTGATTTTTGTGTCAACAGGGACGTTATCGTTGATTACAACCAACAAGCCGTTAATATAACCGATCGGTAATGGTCGGGTAATACCCATGGGATCTGTGTATTTTGAATACTCAAGCATTTGCAGGTTGGCTAAACGTCCAGCCACAACCGAGTGCATGATTGCCATAGCATATCCGCCAGCATTATCACCATTAGCTTTAACCATAGCGTCTCCGATTGTGGTTGCGCCAATTTTGTTTGCGTCAGTGGCTGTACCGGTATTTGTTGCGATATCATACGTATGTGTTGAAAAATCAGCGTCATTAGCTACAAAAAGTGCCGATAACAGTTTCACAAGAGTTGACTGTTGTTGTTTGATCCAATATTGTGCAACTCCCGAAATGATTTGAGACATCGGGTCAGCACCACTGTTGAAGTCTTTGATGAACGATTCCGCTTTCCAAGCTTTCATACGACCATAAACAACACCAGCATAGTAGCCGCCGGTTAATGCGTCATATGTGAAATCCGTAACACCGTTGTAATTCTGGGGATCACCACCAAGATTATCGTAGAATGGCACGGTGAAATAATTGGATCCGTTTGAGATCAGAGTTTGAATTTCTGGGTCAAATGCGACAGCGCCGCTATTGATCATGTTTGTTTTGATGATGTCTGGTACTTGTTTCCAACTATAGTTGAAAATCTCTGCATCATATACTAATCCTAAATTTGTTCCTGGCATAGTTTTTATCCTCTATTTTCTTTAAATTTTTAGAAAACCCTCGACCAATTTTGGAGCTTTTTTCTTTAGGTCGATTTTTTCCTGTGTTGACATTTTGTCAAACATTTCTTTTGTTACACCCTTATCACCTTCGGTGTTTACATCAGGAGCTTTGATAATAGAAAGTTCTTTCTTGAGTTGAGCTTCAATCTCACTTCTGGTGTTTTTAAAAGTATCGATGAAGTTGTTGACGTTATTTGTTGTTGATTCAACGCTGTCAGAAACAAGAATGTCGATAAATTTGCTATAATCGTCTTTTTTGACACCTGCTTCTACGAATAAATTTTGGGCTTCAAGTCGATTAGCTCGTTTAGCGATTTCAGCTTCACGTTGCGCAATTTCTTTAAACTTTTCGTCAAATTCTTCTTTAGCTCGTTGTTCTGCTGTCATGTTGGCCTTTGTGATATACTCCTGTTCCCACTTAGAGCGTTGTGTTTCAACACCTTTTTTGATTCCAGTTTCTACTCGACGGTCAACTTCAGCTGTAACCTTTTTATTGAGGTCTTCCTCTGTGAACAATCCAGCTTTAGCTTTAGCTTCAGCCTCAGCTACCAATGAATCAATTACCGCTTGTTGTTCTGGTGTAAATTCCATAGTTTTTGTATCCTCCAATACCACAGTGATTTCGCGAATGGAACCCACTGTATTATTTCAAATTTGTTGTCATGTTGTTATTATACACGGAAAGTCTCAAAAAATATCGGTAAAAATCGAAATTTTTTATTTTTCTTGACAAATTTTGAGACTTATTGTATAATTGTTGGTTTATTCTGTGATTTGTTGGTCGTTGTCTTGTTTGATTTCGGTTTTTCCTGCAAACTGGTCACCCCAGAAAGCTTCACCACGAGCCATAAATTCGTTTTCATCTGAAACCAAATCAACAACAGTCAGGCAATCTGTTGGGCTTAGTGTTTTTGTGCCAATCAAATTCATGTAGCCCTGGGTCTTCACAATTAAATTGTTTGATTTGTTTCTACTGAACTTGATATCGATGTCTGTAAGTTTTAGAGGTTCCTTGTTGTTCAGGTTTAAGATGGATAGGATTACGCGAAGTGTTCGTTTTTCGGAAAGGGTGAACACAGACTCTTTGTTTCTAGCGATTATTTCTAAATTCGCCCAACCATCACGAAGTTCTACAGCCTGGCCGGTGTCACCACCGCCGCCACCTCGGTTATTTCGCGAAGGTATTCCGATTATAGCGTACAATAATTCTTCCAATTCTTGTGAGTAGGCGCCTATTCCGGTTTGGTCTAGTGGGTTCGATATATTTCTGACATCAGACGGTGATCCTGATGTGTTCTTCAACATAACAACACCTTTTTCGCGCATCTCGTCATAAGTTTCGGAGTCTATATCCGCGTTGAAAAAAACCAACAACGACTGAACCATTTGGTCTATGTCGTCAAATCTACCACTGTGCAATTCGTTAATAGCGTCCATGACCATCAGAGCTAGTTCCCAGTCACCAACACGCCACTTATTATTAGGGTACTCGATTATCGGTAAACCGCCGACATCATATCGCGTTATTTCTGGTATGTTTTCAGAAGTCACAACACCATCGTTGTTTGACATTATTGTGTATTGTCCGACAGTTGTGTAAACGTGGTATCTGGTTCCGACGAGGTTGTCGTTTTCGTCGTAAACGTCATAATATGTTGCGGCTAATAGTGGTTTTTGTGAGATGTTGTTTTCGTATACGATAAACGTTGTTGCTGGATCCAAAGAACGATCTTCGAATGGCACCTCGTCAGAAAATTCACCGTCAGTATAGATTATCCGAAAAGCTGTACCGCAAATACTCTGATAGTCGCCAATCTCCTTATCGACGCTGGCCTTGTCTTCGTATTTGACGTAGCGGTTCAGATCATCAACCTGTTCCTGTTTGTTTGATTTTCCGTTTTGCACGTATTGGATTGGGGAGCCCAAAAAGTAACCGGTTATATCGCGTGTAGCCTGCTGGGCGTGGTTTATGACGATGGTGTTATTTATTTCTGATCGGATGGGCTTTTCCTTGTCAAGAATCGGTTGTTGGCCAAGATAATAGTTCATTAGATAATCGATATCTAATTTGTTGGTGTTGTGTTTTGATCTAGCTGTGTTTATGGTTGCTGCTAAAATGTTTTTGTCAAAAAGATCCTCTGCGGTTGCGCTGCTAAGGATTACTTTTCGGCCGGTGTATATTTTTTCACTCATAGTTTTGTTTCCTTTCTACATTCCTAGTTTTTTGCGATCTAGTATTTTTACTTTATTTCCGGATAGGTTTTGGAATAGGTTTGCCAGCATAGCAAGACTATCTGGAGCATCATCGACTTGTTGTTTTGTTGTTTGTGACCAAGCGTAGACGTTGGCCATAAATTTCGCATATTCTGAGTTTTTTGAATATGTTGACGGATCCCTGAATATGAAAAATTTTGTGACGAAGTCAGCGTATGTTATTATTTTTGTATTTTTGTTTGATGATGTGAAGAATGTTCTAACACTTGCGTTACTTCCTAGTTTTTTGAGTTCTTTGTCTACATTTTCGGCATAAAAGCCACCACCATTATTCATCTCTATGTCACCACGAACAACTTTATGGTCATACCATAGATCGGCTACTTTTTTTATGGTTACAGCCGGAAGACCGTTGTTGAAAACAACACCGTCAATATAAACAAAATCACCGTAAACATAACCGACTGGCGAAGCAACGAAATCCTTACCGGCACCCTTGCTATCACAAACAGCTATTATCGTGTCCGGCGGTTCGCTCGGTAATGTGAAATACGTCTGCATATCCGCTTCGTTGTACAAAAGACCTTCACGCTCTATCGGTTCACCCATATACGAAGCTTTGAATGACAAAGCGTCTGTCTTAGGATCCTTTTCCAAATCATGATAGAATTTAGATGAAAAACCCCCAGGAAACGCAAAATTACTTTCACCAAACTCATCGTAAGCTGGAATTATGATCGATTTTGCACGAGGGTTATCTGCGTTGTTTGCGCGCAATTTGGTTATTGGATCATGGACACTCCATGGTGTGGCGAGGTGTATCTCCTTGCAACCCTCTTTCTTACGCTGTGTGAAGTCATTTGAATAAAGCGTCCACAGTTTATCAAGACGGCCCAAATTCATAGCTTCTTCACTACCCGAAACAAGGTCATCACAATATAAATATAGTTCGGCCTCGCAACGACCAGTTACAGATCCACCAACAGGCGCAAAAGTTATCGATGGATACCGTTTCATAACCTTCAACCAAATCTCCTCACGCTTGGCATTCTGTGAGACCAATTTAGACTCTGGAAACACTTTGTTGTAATGTTCAGAACCTATTATTTCCATGGCGCCAAGGTAAAACGAACATGTTATTGCGTCAGAAAAAGCTGTAGCTAGTTGCGTTGATTCTGGGTGACGACCCATTATCCAGGATAAAAATCTAATACCCGTTGTTGTGTTGTGTGTTTGGGTGTATCCATCGGTTACGTACATATGTGTTGGGTTGTCAACGGAGATGCACCAACATTCTTCTAAACCACGAGGTTCAACAGCTTTTATGATGTTTCCGTGAATTTGGTTGAATGGTGTAAACCTTTTTATTTTATGCTCACAGTAAAATGGTGCTTCGAACAGGTTCCAGTACACCATCCAGAATTTAGTGTTTCTGCTTCTTTCCTGTCTTATTTTAGCTTGTCCGCCAAAAGATCGAACCAGCTCGCAAACACTTTCAGCCATCTCGTAGGACAACAGTTTCGCATCGTTCATAGATGTTCTGCCGACGCGTCCTGCACGGTCCATAATCCCCTTTAATAAATCTAGCCTGGACTCTTTGTCACAAAATAAATATCTATCAGGAATTGCTTTAAATGGAAATGCACCATCAGCAAAAGCTACACCCAACGAATACATGTCGTATTTTTCTAGGTCTATTGTGGTTGGATAATCCATAGGTTTAATTGGTGGGATTCTTAGTTTTAGGTTTGGGTTTTTTTCCATATATTCCATGATTTGTTTGGTGGTCATGATATGATGGTTGTGTGTGGTTCGTAATGGATTTCGGCAATCCTCAGTGGTTTTCACCTTCCATAGATGGTCGATACCACAAGGAACACGTAAACCGTTATTAAAAACCAAATCGTAGGTTTGTTTGACCCCTTGCGGGAAGACACCGGTCACTCTGTGAATTTGTCCATCTTCACCCATCACTTCCTGGCCGACGGTCATTTCTCCCATCGTCTTCCAACCGTATGGTGTTAGTATTTTTGCAGATAGTGGTTGTTCCTTTCCGGTACGTGGTGGCATAGAAATCAAAAGAATGTCATATTTATCATGAATTTCCATGTCGTTAAAAGCTTCAAACATTTCTTTTAGGTGGTGTTGTCGATGGTGATAGAAACCTTTTTTGCTATCTGTTTTGTCATCGTCGAGCTCCAGGGCTTTATTGTATGTTATGAAGTCGTGTGGGCCGACAAGATACAGTACGTCTCTATACAAATCATAAAGAGTTGTTAATTTTGTCGGATCTTTCTCGATTGTTAACTCACGTTCGATGTTTGGGATTATTACTTTTGTGTACTGTTCTAGTTCTTGCATATTCATTCGAATTTCCTCCTCTCTGTATAAAATTTTAAATAGTTTTTATAGATCCCAACACACCACCATGTGCTTTTCGGCACCTGACAACTTGATGATTGGTATGGCTTTTGATGATTGTGGCATGTACATTCCTCTTAAAGTGTATCCACCCAATTCCTGATAGCTTGGTACAACCACATGTACGAAATCCTTCAGTCTTACAACTTCGTTGTTTGGGTCTATAACAATCTTTGACGGTATCGATGAATCAGGAGAGTGTATGTGGCCAGTTATTAACACATCCATACCATCTATAGTGTACGAGAATTTTTGAGTTTTTGTTTTACTTCCGCCGTGAGCTAGTACCAAATTATACGAACATTGTCGCTGCTTCGTTCTTGCTCCAACATTAACCTTAATGAAACACATATTTTTTCTGTAAACGTTACCAACACCTAACTTTTCCAAAACTTCGTAAAGTGGGTAAGAGTCGGTCATTATTGTTGATCGGTGTTCGTGGTTTCCCTGGACAGCACCAATAATCTTTTCTGTTAACGGGCTGAATTCATCTAGTAGGAATTCTTTCTGCTGGCGAGGTGATAGTGTTGCGTCATAACTGTTTGTGTGCGAGGATTTCAAACCGTTATCGATCATATCGCCGACCATAACAATTTTACCAAAAGGGTCAGACTCAACCATTTTTTTCCATCGCTTGAACGACTTCTTGTTGAAGTTTGGGCTGCCGATGTGTAAGTCTCCGATAGGGTAAATATTCACATATGGTTGAGTGTCTGGTAATTTGTGTGTAACTAGTTTAAAATCATCTTTCATTAGTTGTGCTCCTTAAATTTTTTATTATTGTGTTATTGATTTTGTTTTGTAGTTCTATGCAGTCGATATAAAGGTCCTGGCCTATCGTTCCTGCTATGTCGTCTGGTTCAGTCCAGAAGCCCCAGGTGCCATTGTTCATACGAACGCGATAGCGACGAGAACCTTTAGCCATAAAACCTTCTAAAACAAAACGTTTGTCCATGAATATGGTTGTTAGTTGTTGTTTGTTTAGATTGTTGACCCACCCATAGTTACGGATGTAGATTGAATAAGGTTGGTTGTTGTTCATTTTGGAACACCCTTCGCGTAATGTTATTTTGATACATATACTTATTATACACTAAAAGTGCCTTAAATTATCGGAGAAATCCGATAATATTTTATATCTTTTGGTATATGGTCGGGCTTGCGCCCGAATTGGATTTTATAATGTTTCACATAAAAAATGGTGTGGCGTCTTACACTTTTTGTGTGAGTCTTACAGTTTTTCGATTATGTTTTTAAAAGTGTAAGATGGTTTTTTCGCATCACAAAGCCATTCTTCACCAAATCTTACATTTCTTACACTTTTTTGGGCTAGAACTTTTTGTTTTTTATTTCCTGTGATATTCTAATTTATATACTTTTTTTCTATTTTTCTTTAAAAAGTGTAAGAAAAAAGATAAGAATGGGATAAGAAAGCCATTTGGACGTCTTACACTTTTTAGATTGTGATTAAAAAAGTGTAAGAAACATCAGCTGTTAATTCATCAAATATGGCATAATACAGCCATTTGGACGTCTTACACTTTTAGTGTGAGTTTTTGTGATAAAGTGTAAGAAAGTTTGTGAAAGTGTTAGAGAATTTTTGTGCAATCGGTTACATGTTAGAGCCAACTAACAAAAAATAATTTAAAATTTTAATAAAAATGTGTTGACAATCACCACAACTTATGGTAAACTTAACTAAAGAATTCAATTATGGAGGTAAAAAACCTAATGGTTACTGTTAAAACTAAATATTATACGCGAGGCCCGAAGGGTTGGATCAAACGATCAACTGAAACCAAACAAATCGAAAAACTAGAGTATGAAGCTTACCTAAAAACCTCAAACTTACTGAAAAGCTTGGGCTCAACCGAACGTAAGGTCAGTATCGAAAAACACACGACCAAAATAACGAGTGTGAGTCCAAACGGACGGGAAAAGCTGGAGTATATTTTCAGTGGGTTTGTAGAATGATTGAACGTTTTGAGTTTTTGGTGTTTTTGAGACATTTAGAGAGATATGTGTCTATAGATGGCTCGGAGGTTGATTGTATTTTTTATGAGTATGTGGCGTGGTGTTGTCAACATCACACAAAACCAATGCTGCCAGAAAGATTCACAAATAAAATCAAGAAACACTTTGATGTCGAAGTTGTTGTTTCAAATGTTCGTAGGACTAACGGAAAACTAACCAAAACCTATAAACTTAATAAAAAACCCTAAAATACCGGAGGAAAAACCTAATGAACAAAATCAGCCAAACGGCCTGCATCAAATGCTTACACAATGACATGTGCGAGAATCGGTCAGATTTTGCCGAGTATTTGTACAGTGTGAATAAGTTCTGTGATGGTATTTCGGGTTCACCGTGTGCGTCAAGGGTTGAAATTAACGTTGAGTGTGTGGACTTCATGGAAAGTGTTCGTTGATTTGAATCATTCTAAAATTGCGCTTTCAAAATTGCCCGGAGTTGCTGAGGGGTCCAACAAACCTATTGGTGATTTTCTATAATAGGGGTGGCCCCCCTACCTATAGCAATCTAACAACGCTGGCAAAAATCCAACAACCTTAAAGCTTTCTTAAGTTTTTTAAAAGTTTAATGCGCGCTGTTTACTTTTGAAGACATCCGTGTTATACTATATACAGAGGCAAGGGAAACACGCAAGCGAAGCGGATCCGGCCACTGATTCAAGCACCGGAAGACTCCGGCAGCTACATACGAGGAAGCCCCTCGAAGGAGATTAAAACGATGGAAACTTTACAAGAACGACAAGAAAGAATGATGAACATGATTGAGATCGGTGGTTTATTTGTGGAATCTTATGGGTGTGACATGACGGGTTTTATATTCTATCAAGTAGTTGGGAAGACCGCGAAAAAAGTCAAAGTAAGACGCGTAAATGCAGCAGGAAACGGCCGGACACTCATCGCAGTCAAAAACGATTTCTATGATGATTGCGTCATCAATAAAAAAGTTAATGTTTGCGCAAGCGTTCCAATGATCTCGCTCGGCTACTATAACGCCTATTTGTCAGACTGGTCAAAAGAATACAAAACAACCGAAAGATAACACCACAAACACAAATTGAACCCCCGTGACATCGGGGGCGACTTTAAAGGAGATGAAAAACATGTTCGAAATTTTCAAAACAAACACAAAACCACAACAACCAACCAAAACAAAAACAACACAACGAACAACAACCAACACCGTGACAATAACACACAACAAGCAAAAACGCACAACTTACGAAAGCAACCGCAAAATTGTAGATGTGAAAGAATTCACAACAGAAAAACGCAGCCAATCAGTAACAGAAAAATTTTAAAATTTTACATAGTGAGCAAACACTCACGGAAAGCAGGAATATAAAATGATTGTTAAAAAATTAACACAAGACCAAGAATTTGTGGACGTTTATAAAATATTACGTTATAACGTGGAGTTTTCCAGCGATATGGTAAGCGCTCGCGAAAATCTGTCAAGATTGTACGAAATTGCCGGCGTTATGGTATCGTGTGAATATATAAACAGCGTGGTTGATGAGATTAGCGCCGCCAGAGCCATCGCAACACTAGAATTATACACAAAAACAACAAGAAAAGAATTTATTGAGATGCAAAAACTTAGAGCAGAGGCCTCCGAATGGATCGGGGAACTTGTGGAAATGTGATTGATGCCCCCGCTGTTGCGGGGGTTTTCGTTTTTAGTTGATTGTCGGGCTTGCGCCCGATTTTTTATGAGGGTTCACAATAAAAAGCCTGGACGATCTGCCGGCTGTCACTTCGCTACGCTAAAGTAGCAAAGCAAACATCACCAAAACACATTATCATCAAAACACCAACACAACCGCATCAAATCCGTGAGACAAACGCAGCCCACGACACAAATACACAGACAACCATCACAGAACAGCCGACAATAACCCCAAACACCAGAACAGATAATAAGACCCCATAGCACTGTGGTCGTGTTTTTAGCGCTTATGTAAACGACTGCAAGAAATTTATCAAATATATTCTTAATTTTCGCTTAATTTTAGACAATTCGTGTTGTGTTTTTTCCGGTTTTGGTGTATACTTATATCAAGGAAGAGGAAAGCCCAGCAACCTCACAAAACAAAAATACATATGTGTAAAAAATACACAAGAAAGAAGGACCACAATGAAAAACCAGAGAACAGATTTATTAAACGCACTTGCAGCAATCAGTGAAACAGCAAAATTGACAGCAGAAACCGCAGAAGCTTACACACTATTAAAGAGATTTATAGAAGAAAATACCCAGGAAGAAACCAATACCGAAGAAGAAGAAGAATCTAAAAACTGTCGCGAATTCGTAAAAAGATATATTACAATCGACAACGATGGCCAGCCACCAATGACACAAACATATAAAGTTAAAGAAGTTTTTGACGTCATGAAGCTTGACGAACGAGGCGGATACTGGGAACGAGAGGAAGAAACCATTGACACAATAACAAAAACGTGGGCACAGCTTGACGAATACGAACATCTTAACGACCTCAATGCGGAGTTGTGTAAAAAATATAACGCAGAATTTGCAAAATATTAAAACAAAAAAAGCCCCCGGAGTGCTGGGGGCTGCTTATTGTGTATTTAGATACTTCAGCAAGTTAAGGTGAAGAAGTGCTATAGATATTGCTTCAGCACGTTAAGGTGAAAAGGTGCTATAGATATTGCTTCAGCACGTTAAGGTGAAAAGGTGCTATAGATATTGCTTCAGCACGTTAAAGTGTGACTGTGTTTGTATAGGTTTGGAAGGAAACCCGTCATAAAGTTTGAAAGAAAATGTTTGGAAGGAAACCCGTCATAAAGTTTGAAAACAAATGTTTGGAAGTAAACCCGTCATAAAGTTTGAAAGAAAATGTTTGGAAGGAAACCCGTCATAAAGTTTGAAAACAAATACCAATAAAACAAACACAAACCACTAAATCCGCCTACAAAAACCCAAACTCGACACATCACACCCTACAACCAATAAGACCCTTTAAATCGCCTTTAGGGTTGGTCCGAAAGCGTTAGCTATAACTTATCACAAAAAACAGCGGGGAGCGTCAGCATAGCTTCGGTTGTATTTGGTTGTAATTTCGTGTAATTCTTTTGTTCTTACGGTTTTATTACAGTTTTCTAACACTTTTATTTTCATGGTGTTAGAGAAGAATCGCATAACATCCCCATTTGTTTAATCTTCTAACAGACTTACAGAAAATTTCACGAAAAACTAATACTCTGTATATATTCTATACTTACTTATATTACTTTTTTTTCTTATAAAAAGTGTTAGAAAGAGAAAAAGAGAGAGAAGAATGGCTTAAGGACGCCGCAAAACGTCTCACACTTTTGATTTTTAGAAGTGTGAGAGAATTTTACTAAAATGTTCTACAAATGGCTATAATAAGCCAAAAAGCTTCTAACACTTTTATTTTCAGAAGTGTTAGAAAAAGCGTTAGAAAGTGTTAGAAATTGTTAGAATCAACGAAAATACACCAGAACATACGTTCTTTTGGTTGAACATCGAGCGAATCTCACATATTTTCTGTGAGAACTCACACCTGAATTATTGAGTGTGATTACCAATCTCGATATTTTTGTGCAACTATTGTGTTTTGCTAACGCATTCGGGCAAAAACCTGTACGCGCTCGACGGACTGACCGCGCTGTTGTGTCCGTGGATTAAAGACAGCGGTGTATAGTGTCCGCAGATTAAAGACAGTGATGTATAGTGTCCGCGTATGACGGACACATAAAAACAAAGAAAAAACCCAGAACTTTTGTAAATTCTGGGTGTAAAATCTAATCGATTATCTCGTATTCGGCTTCTTCTTTCGGCACGTTGAGTCCCAATTTCGCCACCAAATCGCCTATTTCAGACAGTTTCGTAGACGTTTCATGGGTTATTGTAACTTCTTGACGATCATTAACACCATGCAACCCTCTAAGCAAAAATGTATTAAACGCCGGGAACTTTTCGCCGCGAATTACGCATTCGTTGGCCATAATGTCCGTAGCCTGCGTACAAATTTCAGAGATGGTCGGGTATTTCATCGGATTATTGGCCCACTCATAAAACTGACCTTTTGAAATACCTAACCAAACCACTAATCCAAAAATATTAGCCCTCACCCCACAATTCGCACAAAACTCAAAATATCCGTCAATTGATTCGTGCAGGTCTTCTGGCTCCCAGGATGTCCGGCGCTTTCTTTTCTCAAGCATGCCCTTCTTGAACAAAACCACACCAAAATTCGAAAACATATCGAACTCGGGATCGACAGCTTGCATATTAGCTATTATTTCGTCTGTCATGTTATGTGGGCCGGCATTCTCCTTGCATGTATGGTTGGGGGTTTCAACTCGTTCCGGGGGATCGGTCACATAACTCGGCAGGCCGGCTCGAAATTCTTCGTTTACTTTTTTAAGTTCTTGTTCATCTATAAATTCATACGGGTTTTTTGACATAGGATTTTTTACCTCTCTCTTTTTTGTGATTTGTTATTTAGTGTGGTGTGAAGCTCTGAGTCCAGCCCCAAAAGACTTTTAGAGACAGACCCAACACCTAACACACAATACAATTAAAACTCCTCTAAACGCGAATTTCGCGCTAGATTGTCTGACCCCGAAAATACACCCACCACTTTTTATTGTGAATCCACACTGAGTCAGACAAACCATGACCAAATCTACCACCATGTTTATATAAACATAAACTATATTCGAATATTATAATATTCTTATATTACTTCAGTTTCTTTATGGCTTCTATAGCATCATCTTGATCATTGTATATTATGGCTTCAAGAAGCTCACTTGTGGCAACCATTTTTTCAAAATCCTCAATACTACCTATTTTAAAACGAGCTTCCTCGTTCACATATAAACCGTCCTCGTTACTACGAACACCATCAGAATCAATCTTTTCGATAACAACACACGGCCAACCAGAACGTTTGGCTACGTAAGTTTCAAAAACAGTTCCATCACGCAACGTTTGTTTAGTATAATTGTTTAATAAAAATTCAAAAAAATCAACATCATACATTTTAATACACTCCTAAATTTAATAAATTTAATACCTTAAGTCAATTTTACCACGGATCGGAGAACATGTCAACACTTTTTTTGAGTTTTTAACAAACTCACAGCTTGCTCAGAAACCCTGTGTAAACGATTTAGATTGCGTGCAATCCATTCAACCAAAACCTCATCCAGCTCATAATCTTTCATTCCAGACGCAAATAAAAACGCGTGCACAACCTCATGGGTAATCACACCATTCCTATAGTCTTTTAAATTGAACATAGTATCTTCACACTCACACCCTATATCTGATTTGATGTGAATCTCTTTTGCCCACCACTCACAAAAACCATCAGCTTCGAACTTATCAAATCTTTGAGCCGAACTCTCGATGAGTTTATAAGACTCACCGAGAATTTCAACACTTTTAACAACGTCTTCCATCTTAACTCACTTAACTCATCGACCAATTCTCACCCTCATCCATATCACCGTGAACGAATAGCTCATCGTGATAAGAAATTGTGTGAAAACCTGCTTGTTGCATAGCTGAAGCCAAAACGTCAACTTCTTCTCGGCTCATTCGTCCTGGGGCATAAATATCGCAGGCCGTTCTTAGGACGTGATTACTATTCGGGATACCACCCACTTCTGCATTCCACTCTGGGCAGCGACCACCGGACGAGATGACAAGAGAGTGTCCATAAATCTCACGGGCTCTGTCAGCCATCAACTTAATCTCATCGCACGAATCCCAACCACAACCGTCCTCACACAGAAAATCGACGTCTTCGTTAAAATATTTTAAATTTAATCGACCCGTCACCGGCGGTACAACAGGGACAACAGGTACTGGATCGAAATGCACGAATGAAGGCACTTCATACTGAGACAAATCTACATCTTTGTCTGTGATTAAAAGTTGTACACCTTCTACGCGTTTAGAACCCCCTTCAGATCCTGCAAGTCCGCCGTCACGAGTAAACGACTCAGTGCCGATATCCTGGGCGTGTGTGCGGTACTGCACAGACACCTTGTCGGCATCATCACCAACAATATTAAATTGTAAGGCTTCAATCCTTAACGATTCTCCCACAGTCCCACAAATTTCACCCTCTGGCACAAAACCAACCCAACCTTTATTTTGAATGTGGGCCTGTCCATGTAAACCGATACGCAAACCGTCTGGATTAATCAATCTAAACCGAATAGCCTCAAGCCTCAGAGATTGTCCGAGCACCCCAGCCATTTCACCATTTTTAAACCATTTCGACCATCCAAGATTTTCCTGGTGGACTTGATACTCAATTCCAATATTAGACATGATTAATCACCCAAACCATCTGTCAGTGGATTTGTAAACGCATTATAAATGTTCCAGATGATTGATCCAATTACCCAGGGGTTGCTCACAATCTTCATGGCCACGTCACCGATTGCCGCCCACGTTGTTAAATCAGCCGGACTCAGGCTAAAGTAACTACCAACCATAACCGCGAGGCTCAAGACCAAACTTACCATAAATTTTTTGTTTGTGAGTCTTTCCTTAATGTTGAGTTTTAGATTCATTTTGTTTTTTCTCCGTTCGTTATTTTTTTTTTATATTGTTATTATACACGGAAATTGGGTAAAATTATCGGTGTTTTTGTAAATTTGTTGGGCTGTTCGCCCAAATTGGGTTGTTGTGAGGATTCACGCAAAATGGTTTCGACACTGTGCTGCGAACATATTATCTATAACACGCTTTTACATCACCCTCAATTTTCTGTGAACCTTCTAAACAACCATTCGGGCGCCAGCCCGACCGTATAACGAAAAAAGAGCCCGGCGCATTATGCGTCAGACTCAATCGATTTACATATTTCATCGAGTTCTTCGATGATGTTTTCTATTTTTGTTCGTCGTGAAACAAATTGATTACCCGACAGATCTTCCGACTTATTCAAATCTCGTATCAGTCTTTCGATGATGCTTTCTATTTTATTAACCATTTATTTATCAACCTTTCTATTATTTGCAACGAGTCACAATCAACCAAACATAAACAACAACCACAACAACCACATAACTCAGTAAAACACTAATTCCAGTATAGTCGACCATCACAATCACCTCTCAAAGATCCAAAACAAAACTTTACCTATACAAACACCAATCATAAACAACCCAAAATAATAAATCAACTCACACATCACACTTTTCTCCAATCTCTAATATCAAATCTACAATTTCTTCGACGGATCGCTCACCATCAACCACATAATCACAAGCACTGCTCGCAAACATCGTGTAGTCTTTCTGCAAACGTCTACTCATATCGAGTTGTTCACGACACTCCATCATGCGGCGAATTCTCTCATCACGACCGACCATCAAGTATATTGTGATTACGTTGGCCAATCCGGCCAGTTTTAGTTTGGCTCTCTCAGCACCACTCTGATCGACAGTATTTATTGTCAACCCTTTCCCCAAATATTGGTCAAATACACTGAAATAAGTTTCACCGTACGCATTTAAATATGAAACCATATTCGATTTCTCAACGATTTCACCAGAATCGAACCCACAACCACAACTGACAACGAACATATCCGGTTCTCTACGACCAGCGTCGAGCCAATGACCGCTTACGAATTCGTGTCCGTATTCGCCGTGCGTTCTTGGTTTTCTAGTGGTGTAGGATTTTACGATGTTTACACCGAGGTCTTCCAACGCTTTGCATATTGTCGTTTTGCCGGAGCCAGAGGCTCCTACGAGGTTAATTACTGTATCCATTTAATTTTCTCCATTTACTCTGTCAAAAGACATAATATCCAGTGTTGTTTGCCGATTTTCTAATTTTTTCTCAAGCTCAGCTATTTTGATAAGATTTTCAACAATTTCGTTCTCCAACATAGCGATTCTCGCCAATAAGTCACCATAAGTAAGTTTCACAACTACACCTCATAACTTTCTTCTGAACAACCAACCAAAACTTTCGGTGAATATTCTCCTGACTGAACCAATCTAATCATGGACTCGTGTTCGATTTCATTTAGTTTTTCATGCATGTTTTTGTAATAGTCCAGTTCAGCCGACAGAGTGTTAATTTCAACATCACGGTCGACTAACAGATCGATCAGATGCTGCTTGTTAAACGTTTCGTATTCGTTGGAACGATTACCCCAGGATCTTGATAATAAGTAATTTTTTTTCATGGTGTTTTTCTCCGATCTAAATTTAATTTTATTTCTGAGTTAATATTATCACACGTTTTTGTTTTTGTCAACACTTTATTTTAAAAAATGTTCGTTAAATTTTTAACAATCATCAACAAATAAAAAGAGGGTTGTTACACCCCCAAAACCTAAAACAAATTCACAAATTGCTGACAACCAAACACCAATAAACCAATCACACCGATCGTTGTGAACGCAAACGCTCCAACACTAACACACAAAATCAAACCACCAACAACACCACTTAAAAATTTACTCATAACTTTTACCTACTTTCTATATTTTTCTAAATCTCTTTCACTGAGTGACGACCGCCACTCTCGGCCACGAACACCCCAACCGATCCAGACGCCTAAATTTTCAAGCACTTGCTCGTCAGTTGTTACACCTTTCATGATGTGGAATAGTAGGCTCAGTTCGTATCCGAAATCTTCGTTGAGTTTATTTGATCCTTGTGCGAACCGTCCTTCTGGTAAGCCTCGTTTTTCGAGAATTTCATTAAATGTTGCTTCAACAACTTTGTGGATCTTCTTCCAGACCCACCACGGTAGAGTTACAACCCGGCCGTTGCCGCGGTTATAGTGTGTGAGTTTCAATTGCTCACCGTTGATTATAACAAGTCTGTGGACATTTGGTGCACAAGTAAATCCGAAATCCAATGGGTGTTTGTGATTGCTCATTGCTAATTCCTCCTAATCTCGTGGATCTGTTGGATCATAGTTGATGTTGATTTGTTCAGTCCTCATGAATTGTAACGGTTGTTTGGAGCATTTAGCCAAGTCTTTGATAAGTTGTTCGTAATACACATCGTGTGGTTGTTGCTCTAACCCGTAGAACTTACAAATATCTTTTAGTTTGTGGTTTTCCACAATGTATTTCTCGAGCATTTCACACGTAGCGTTTTGTGCGTTTAGCAAGCTATCGCTCACAATTTTTTCATAAGCTAGCGCAGCTTCTAGTTCGATTATTTTTGTTTTTTGGCGTTGAACCATATTTAGTAATTCTTTTTTGTTTGATTTCTCACACTCATTGACGAGGGCTTCCCAAATTGTATTGTCCATTAAATCGTACCTCCTAAAAATTTATTGATTTTTGATTATGTCTAATATTACCACACATTTTGTTATTTGTCAACACTTTGTTTTAAAAAATGTTCGTTAAATTTTTAACACCTTCACACAAAAAATCAGAGAGTCTCGGTCAAACGACCGGACCCTCCAGACTTTGTGAAATCTCATTGAAACTTTCAACCAAATCATCACCTTGCACAAACACATTATAACTATCTACAATTTCACAAACACCCTTAGGAATTCCAAACCATCCCACAAACACACACCCAATCAAACACACTATCACCAGCAAACAAATACATAACGCTCTCTCAACCATCTCACACACCCAAACCCAACTGAGCTCGTATTGCTCGATCTAAAGCCACAAAATAACACTCTGGCAATTCACAAACATACTCAAGAATTCGTGACTTGTCAATAGTTCTTATTTGTTCACAGATTATGTATGACTCTAAAGGTAAGACGTTGTTTATTGTTACGTGGGTTTTCATATTTTTTCCATGAGACTTTGATGTGATCGGTAGTATTGTTGTTGTGGGGCTGAATTTGTTCCCAGTGTTGTTTTGGACTACCACACAATATTTAGTTCCAGAGTGCTCCGAACCGGCACCTTTGCCCAAGTTAACCTTATATATTTCAAATTTTTTCACTTTGTTTATCCTCCAATTTTTAATTTGTGGGTGATGTTTTAAGTCACCCACTATTTAGTTATACTCCGAATGTGTCTTTGGCAACTATAGTTGTGACATGTTCTTCAGGTTCTCCACTAGAACCAATTTCAACATACTCCCTACGCGTCCCAAAGTTTTTTCTATATACACTTTTTGTTTCAACGTTTGCGTGTTTCTTGAGTTCTCTTGATAATTTACCAAGACTTAACGATTTTATACCGTTGGCCGCACACCAACTACAATATTGAATATAAACGGCCTCTGTTGATTGGTTGATTAATTCTGGTTCAAGATCTAACCACTCTAATACAGGATTATTATCTTTGATGAATGCTGCTTTTTCTCTCAGACTAGCTTCAGCTTGAGTGACTTCCTTGTTATATAATAGTCGTTTTAGACCTTCAATTCCGACCTTCAGCAGATATTGAATAGCTTCGTCAGTTTTTGATTTTTCGTCAATAAACGGATCATAGTCTGGATCGTCTTTTGAAAATTTGTTTTCAAATGGTATGATCACCATTCTTCTGTTAAATCCGTCAGTCCTATCGTTTACCGGCGGCATGGTGTTCGCACAATAAATCAATGTGGCGTATGATGAAAAATCGAATGGTTGTCCGTATTTTCTCGCCACGTTTACAGAATCACCTGTGGCCATTTTCTTGAACATATCTGAAGCTTCAAAGAACTTGCAACCAATATCATCACCAAAGTTTGCGAGTTTTCCATAAAGTTCAGCAGGCTTGAACGTTTCCTCAAGATTAGCTAGTGATAGTGATGCGTAATTGTTCTTTCCAAGCATCGTCTGAATCATTTCTAACACTGTAGATTTACCGTTTTTTCCATGACCTGTTAAGAAAAACGCTATCTGCATCTTATTTGATCTGTACAGCGTGTATCCAACCATTTCCTCAATCATTGCTCGCAGTTTTTCATCACCACACGACACGTTATTGAGAATTTTGTCAACAACCTCTGAGTACGCATTTTCGTTGTAGTTGTAAGCTATTTTGTTGTTTATTATATAGTCTGGTGAGTACGGTGTTTGTTCCATTGTCTCTATATCAAGGATATAGTCTTTCAAACCTATAAGTTTCGGTGGTGACATGAAACCTTCACGTCGACATTGTAGTTGAATGTATTTATAAACTTCCTTGCGTTGTGTGTCTTTTAGCGATGGTAATTTATCGAGCATTCTACGTTCAAATTCTAAAGGGTTGTTTGAGTAAGTTTTTGTGCGAGTATAAATGTGTGGTTGATCGTCGATATTTAATATTTCAGAATTAGCCAACATATAATCACCAAAAACATTGTGTAAGAATTTACCACGTTCTCCGAAAAATACAGATTCGTCAAAAGCGTCCTCTGAAGTTATGGCTACGAGCTCTTCGTCAGTTACAGGGTTTATCAAAACCCACTCGTTTATTACTTTTAGTATTTCCTGGATTTCTGATTTTTTATAATGAGCTGTTTGTAATGGTTGTATGTGCGAAAACAGTGCTACACGACCATCTAAACCTTCGTCAAGAAAATGATAATTCACTTTACTCAAAGGTCTAAAATAAACCGGAACCTCACACAAATCGTCATAAGTTTGTACAAACTCAGATACGAATTGGTGTTCTATTATTTCTTCAAAAGTGTCTCCGTTTATTGAACGTTTTTTTGTTTCTTCCACGGTTTGTTCGAGTGTTACACACGCGTTTTCTGTGATAACGTCGCATTGCAAACCGCATGTTGTGAATACTTTCTCAGCATTTTTGTAATCATTCTGTTCAAAAAACAGAACAATACCTTTTAGAATGTTCAACACATCACATTTGATTTTTTTGGTGTCTACTATATTTTTTGCGGCTAGTTCAAACTCACCACGAAAAACTAAACCAACAACACCTCCTGTAACAACACCGACGTGGTTGTCACACGTTGGTTGAAATTCTAACGGACTTTCGTCACCGATTAGTAAGTAATTTTTGAATATTTTTGCCATTGTGTTTGTCCTCCAATAATTTTTAATATTTTATCTATGTCTGTATTATAGCATATGGGTAAATCTTCTGTCAACAACTATTTTAAGAAAAGTTTTGGTGGGCTATAAAACCCACCAACATAACTATCAATTATCAAACGGATTCGCATTACCAAATGGGTTATCGAACGATACAACACCCGCTACCGGTTGTGTAATCATCGGTTCGTTTTCGTTTATTGATTCAAGAATCTGTATCTTTGTGAAGTTTCTATCAACGTCTTTTTTACCATAACTTACTTCAATTTTGTATAAACCACCCAACGGAATGCTATCGATTAGTTCTGCGAAGTTTTCCATAGTTTCAAATTGGATTTTTTCACCGAGCAACTGTCCGACAGTTTTCACGGCATCGGCTATGTTTACAGCCGTCATGTTCGGATACTGTAAGTTTTGCAGCATTTGGTTGTAGAATATGATTCTGTTGTTTTTTAGTCTAAAGCGGCCTTTTATCATCGGTAGGCCTTTTTTGGATTCTGATGGTTCGAATTGTTCGAGTCTAGCTTCATAAATTCCTGGCGCGATTGGCGCAATCTTTGGCTTCAGATTAAGCAAATCATCCTTGCTGACAACATCGTTGTGTTTGGTCCATGGATTATCTAACATTTTTTAACACCTCATAATCTTTCTTTAATTTGTTAATTGTATTCTAACATACTCACAAAGCTTCTGTCAACTAAAACTTTACATTTTGTTTAATTCCCATTCTAACTCTTTGACTAAAAGTTCATAGATGAGTCTCGGCGAGTCTTCACGTCTTACCGGCCAGACCTGAAACCGGTATTTTATCGACCACGCCAACAAGCTAGCACGGTAAGCTTTTGGTAAGAATCCTGATCTGTATTTATGTGAATCGAGGTCGTGCCACGTAAAGTCCTCGAGAACAAGGTGTAGGTTTTGGTGTGGCGTTAGACGTTCGAATTCGTTTGCGAATCGTTCACGACCTGTTGTGAAATTTCCTGCAAGTTCGTCGAGAGACGCCTTTCTCTCAATTATGAATTTGGAATCAAGGTTTAGTTCTGTGTGTTCTGGTAGTTCAAATGTATAGTCACCAACACTCATCGCTTTTGCTCTATGATTTATTCCGTTGTTGTCTAAAAAATCCACGATGTGTTGGTTCTTTTTCTCGCGTGTATCTGTGATTATGACCATTGATTTGACGATGTCAAGTTTTTGTTTGGTTGTCATTTTGTTTCACGCTCCTTGTAATTTGTTCTTATCTTTTTGATAGCTTCTGATATGGTGCTTTGTGAGACATTTAGTTCATTAGCTATTTCTGTTTGTGTACGACCATCTATCAAAAGTTCCACGAGTCTTGCGTCACAGTTGTATTTTTGCGACAACCACTCGATCTCAGAAATCTCGTCGAAACCTGACTCAAAACTTACCGGTATGTGTCCGTATTTTGAGATGTCGCCATCTTCGTCAGGGATGTCTTCGATTATTTGCACGGTGTTTATGTTGGCCGATCGACATTGATGTTTTAGGTTTCTTTTTTCGTTTATTAGGTTATTTAAGGCCATTGTGTAAAATATGGTTGTTAGTGAACCTAAGTTCTCGTCCCACGCTAAAACAGCCTCACAGAGAGTTTGTGCGAGCAATCCATAATATTCTGGAATATTTACGTTGTATTTATGGGCAAATCCATAAATTAAGCTGTGGTTAGATTCCACTATCAGTTTTTGTTCGTAAGTTAATTTCAAGTTTGGTTCCTCCTAGTTTATTAATCAGTTATAATTAATTTTACCATAGGAGAAACCAAAAGTCAATGATTGTTTTGAAATTTTAAGGAAATTTTAAGGTTTTAATACGACCTCACAATGAACGTCAACGCGCTCGGTTTGTTGGAGCTCGCATTGAATTTATTTGCGTCTGCTTGTGTGTACGCGTAACCTGTTGTCGATAAAGCGTTTGCAAACATATCCGTTGTTGTTGTGATCGTTGCTGTGTCAAATGTGTAAAGGTCAAGAATTGGCACATTTGTAGCTTTGAACATGTTTGTTGTTGTCAGTAGCGCTTGTGTGTTGAATCTTGGTATGTGTAGCGTCTCCAAAACAGTCGTGTTCTCGAACATACTTGTCATGTTAGTTACAGCTCGCGTGTCCAGTCTCGATAAGTCAAGATTTTTAACCGTACAACCCTTGAACATATTAGACATATCTGTGATAACAGCACTATGGTTCATAACACCTCTAACAACAGTGTTGTTTTGGAACATTCCAGCATATGATGTTACCGTGACACCTTTGATTGTGACTGGTATAACAACGTACGGTTTTGTGCCGGTATACACGAAAGTTCCGTTGGTGGTTCCACTGAAATCTGCATCTACAGCCATAACATACGGTGCTGGTGTTCTTATGCGCATTGTCAGTGTTGCTGGAACACTGCCGGAACCCTGCAGTTTTGTCATATCCGCATAAGTCTTACACCAAACATCAGTGGTTGTCGCGCTTTGGAAAACATTCGTGTAAGATGTCGCTTTGTTTGTATCAAATGAAGATAAATCTATTTGTGATATCTTTGACGATGCGAACATGTACGACATATTTGTGATATTTCGCGTATCCATTTTTTCGTAATCGCTGACAAGACTTATCGCTTGGTTTGAGCCGAAAGCGTTCTGTAATGTCGTTCTTGCACGAACCTCGAAAGACCTTGTGTCTATATTTTTAACTTGAGAACCGTAAAACATTTGTGTGGTTGTTGTTACATTTTTCGTCAAAAGATATTGTGTGTCTATTTCGAGTTGTTGCGTACTTTGCAGCATACCTTCCATTGTCGTTATGTTCGGGTTGTCTGAAAATACACCTTGTACAACAGAGTTGTTTATAAACATTTGCGCATAAGAAGTTAACAATACGCCACCAACATACCACGGTATAGCCACATATTTTTTTGGGCCCACATATCTTAATTGATTTGGATAAACACCGTTTGGTGTTCCGACAAACGCGTCTTCCGTCGCCCACTCGTAAGGTTCTGGTAGTTTCATTTTGAATGTTAGATATGTCGGTTTGTTTGTTGTTGCGTTCAAGATTATTGCGTCAGGTGTTGTTTTAGATAAGCCTACAGAAGCTTTTGAACTATTGAACATATTAGCTTTGTTGGTAACACCTGACATATCAAACGACGATAAGTCCAAAATATCTGTCGTATTGCTGTAAAACATGTTGGACATTTCGGTAACTTTTTTTGTGTTAAATGAGCTAACATCAAGGGTTGTTATGGTTGAACCTCTAAACATCTCGTACATAGATGTGACGTTCGATGTGTTGAAACTTGTTAGGTCTAGATTTTTTGTGGTCGTATTATAAAACATAGTGCCCATGCTTATTACGTTTTCTGTGTTGAAGTCGCCGAAAATTATCTCACCTATCGTGGCTCTAGAAAAGAAACTTGTCATTAGTGTTATGTTGGATGTGTCAAGTTTTGACAAATCGACGCTGTCAGCAACAAGATATCTCAAAAAACCATTCATACGCACACAAGAACCCAAGTAGAATATCGGTAGTTCTAGAGATGTCGTCGTCATTGTGTCAAACATATTGTCAACGTTTGTTATGTTTTTGTTCGTGCTTATGACACCTTTGACGCCGGCAGTGTTGTTGTTAAAAAGGTAGTTGTATGATGTTACGTTGACACCTTTTATCACGTGTGGTATGATTACGTATTGTTTGGTTCCGATATATCTAAACGCTCCGTCGGTACTGCCACTAAAGTCAGAATCTACAGCGACTTCCCAGCGTGTGTCAAAATACTGTTTTGACGTGTTGTATACAGTTGTGCCACCATCAAGTGTTTCGAATGTCAGCAAGTATGTTCCTACAGAATCACCAAGCAAAACACCATCAGACCAAATAACATTGTTTGTGAACGTTGTTTTTCCTGCACCACTAACAACCAACTCAACACTAAACTCATGGTTGACGTTTGGTTGAGCGTTCACAACGGTTAGGGTTGTCGGAGAACTCACAGTCACCATGAATGTGGAACCGAGACTCAAATCCAATAGACCATTTGTGACAGTAACCACAGAATCAACCGGTGGAGCCCCAGTTTCTCCTTGCGGTCCCTGCGGACCTTCTAAGCTGTCTATGAAGTCCTGCTCTGTTCCAGTATTTCCCAAATTCAGCCAAATCTGATATGCTGATAAACCATCTTCACCGTCGACACCATCGGTTCCATTTGTACCATTCGTTCCGTCAACTCCATCAGTCCCATTCGTACCGTTAGTACCGTTAGTACCGGCAGGACCAGGATCACCCTGGTCCCCCTTGTCACCCTTCAACACCGGTAGTGACGTAAAATTACCAAATTCGTCTTTTATTTTTAATACGCTCATTGTGGTTTCTCCTTAATTTTTTTATAGTTTATAAACCCAATTCGTCGAGTATGTTGCGATACATGACTCCATAACCGAAATCATTGGGGTGCAACCCATCATACAACATAGAATCAACAGTGATACCATTCACAGCAGCATATTGCTTCAAATAATCATAATTCGATATGAATTTCAATGAATTTGAAGACGCTAGATAAAAAATCGAATAGTTCACCGTATCCATTTTGTATTTTCTTATTGGATCGTTGTCATTTGCAGCACTTACAGGATTTGCGCACATCAGTATTATTTTTTTACCTTCGGCGACACACTTGTCCACAATTGCCTGTTGGAATGTTTTCATGGTGGCTGGGTTATTTGTTGTATATCTGTCATTGGTTCCAACCTGCATCACAATGATATCATCATCCGCTTCTATTAGAGTGGCTCTGTTGTCATACAAATATTTTGAATCTATGCCAGAAATACCCCAGTTTTTCACACGAACTTGTTTGTCTACCAATATTGATTCAATAAATACGAGTTTATTCACGCCTGTTTCGCGCAACAGCACGTCGTGTTTCTGGTCTGTTAGGTTTTCGAACGAGGTTTCAACAGACGACGCAAACGTTCCGGCACCGTTGATTTCACCTATTTTTACAGAGTCAACAATAACGTCGAGTATACCACCATCAGTTGTGTGTGCGTGATAAACTTTAAAAAACGTACCGCAGAAAGAGAAAGCTACACCTTTATCGGTTGTTAGCGTTCGTATTTGGACTTGTGTTTTAACGTTGCTTCCATTGTACGCTTGGAAGGTGTAATTTGGTGTTGTGTACGTTATGTTTTTGTCGTTCATGGCGATCAGTTGTGAATTATCGTATTTACCGAGAACATAAGACTTAACCATGTTCGCCCAACATGTCGCGGTATCAACATTTGCGTGATGCCCAGTAGTCCCAATAAGTTCTCCCGTTTCGCTATAACCAGTACCACCATAACCGGCTGTGATGCTGTCGCCGATTAGTTTTATATTGGTTCTTTTGAATGGGTTTTTGATATCTGATACAATGTCTTTCACTGCGTAGTCGTAAAAACCTTTTTGGTGGATGTTGCTTATGTTTGAGTTTATAGATGTGTCAGAAGACGCCAATTCGGACAAAGCGCCCTCAACGTTGTCGCTGTCAAAATTTCCAGCCGAATCAACTATAGGCAAGTTTGTTGCGTTGGTTACTGGTTCGTCGGTGTCTATCCAAATCTCAATTTCTGGGTTGGTCGGTTGGTCTGGGCCTACGAATACGGCAGAGTCACCAGTATCACCTTTAGGGCCAATCTCACCTTTAACACCCTGGATTCCTTGATCACCTTTATCACCTTTAGGTCCAATCTCACCTTGAACACCCTGGATTCCTTGATCACCTTTATCACCTTTAGGTCCAATCTCACCTTGAACACCCTGGATTCCTTGATCACCTTTGTCACCTTTAGGTCCAATCTCACCTTGAACACCCTGGATTCCTTGATCACCTTTGTCACCTTTAGGTCCAATCTCACCTTGAACACCCTGTATCCCTTGGGGTCCCTGTTCACCCTCAAGACTATCGATGAAATCTTGTTCGGTTCCCGTATTTCCTAAATCGAGCCACGTTTCATAGGCCGATTTTCCACGTTCTGACACACTCGTCATTTCAACTGTGATATCAAAACTATCTGTAAATCTTGCGTCTAAATTAGGCATAAGTTATTTCCTCCGCAATTTCAAAGTGTGAAGATCGTATCAAAGTTTTCACAAGACCTGAAGCGGTCTTTAGCTCAATATCATAATAATATGTTTTAAAGTCAAGTTCGTCTGTGTCGCTAGGGTCAATGTAAAAAACCCCATAATCATCTTGAAATGTTGTGACGACCTTCTGGAAAGCAAATTCAACCATACGTGAATGCTCTTTCACTGTGAGTTTTATCGTATCACCTACCACAAAAGGTATTACGGTTCCGGCACTATCTTTCATTTGCACGCGTATGGTTTCGCTATCACCACGAACCATACTGACATCTGTTCCATCAATTAACATAAATTTTTACCTCCATAATTTTTAAACTTTTGGTGGTGATTATATAAACCACCACCAAACAAACAAACAACAACACGATTGTCGGTCTTACTCGTGAGCCTTAGACATCATCACGAAGCCTTCAAGTTTTTGCAAGTCATCATCTACTTTGCCGAGCTTCTCACAAATATTTTTTTGTTCAAACTCTAGAGCAAATGTTCGCTCTATCACACCGTTGTGTTTGTTAACCTTTTCCTCCAATTGTTGGAGTCGATAGGTCATGAGTTTGGATGACGCTATGATCCCCATAAATGATCCAGCAGATGTGCTGAGTGCCGCGATGATAGCTACAATAATTGTTGGGTCCATGTTTTAGTTCTCCTTAGTTGTTGTATTTTTTTTTAGATTGGGTAGAATGTGAGTGTTGTCGGTTTTCCGACTATAGCGTTTAATATATCAGCGTCGGCTTGAGTTCTAGCTATACCTGTTGTGGCAGAGCACCCTGTCAACATATTTGTTGTTGTGACACCACTCATGTCGAAAGATCTCAAATCCAAAACGTTGGTTATCGAAGACCGAAACATATCCGCCATAGTTGTCACATTTGTTGTATCAAAAGATGCAACATCTATTGTTGTTGCGTTTGAACCATAAAACATACCAGACATGTTTGTGACTTTTGTGGTTGTGAATGAACTAAGATCCAGTTCGGAAGCGCTAGACGCTCTAAACATATTAGCCATTGTTATAACTTCGCCGGTATTGAATGAACTAAGACCGGTTATTTGGGCACTACACGATCGAAACATCGACGACATATCAGTAACACTTGCGGTGTTGAAACCACTAACATCAATCTGTGATGTGTCAAATATATAGAACATTGACGCCATTGTTTTAACTGATGATGTGTCGAGCGAACTTATATCCAACAAACTAATATTCGACGAAGAGAACATGGAATCCATACGCTCTACTTTTGAGGTGTTTAGCGGTCTCAAATCTAAACTCGATATGCTTGCAAACGCGAACATACTACCCATATCAACAACGTTAGATGTGTCGAATCCTGTGAATAATATTGAATTGTACAACGCGTTGTTGAACATACCGCTAACATCTAAAACAGAACTTGCGTAAAGCTTGGTTATGTCTAAATCATAACCTGCAGCTTGACACAGCTGAAACATACCTTGCATGCTCGTTATAAATTTATTATCGCTAACAACACCCAAAACAGCGTTACCATAGAACATACTATCATATGAGTTTGGTATGATCTGTTGGATTGTTGTTGGTACTACAACGCTACCGCCAAGGTTGCATGTGAATTTATTTTGCCCGGCTGGTGTAAAATCTGCATCTGACGCAATAACCCAAGGGTATTCGTAAGTTGGTGGTGGTGTTACAGTTGTGTTGCTGTTCCATACTTGTGACGAATCTTCTAAATTTGGTTGGTCGTGCACATAATAACCACTACCGTCAGCTGTTGTATACACACCCATAGCTGCAGCTAGAGATTTCACAGCATCCCCGGTGTCACTTTGGTTTTTTGAACCTGATCGTATGACGTTTGTTTCGCCGTTTACTTGAGCTCCGCAGTTCGCTTCGCAACTACCGCGATATTTGTATTTGTTGTGCGTTATGTTTGTATTAAAAGATTCATTGTCTATTGTTGTTACTGCTACGCGGTCGCCGGCTTCAATAGAAGGGTCCCCTGACCACGTTGTTTTATGTGGGACAACAAAAGTCTCGTATACACCGGTGTTATCAAAGTGGTTTAGAATTGCTTGTTGGTTGTTTTGGATTAGTAGATTTTCAGATAAGCTTACAACGTTTCCAGGTTGACTTCCTATTCCGGTGTAAATGTTACTCATGGTCTCCATCGTTACTCCGGTTATTGGTTGGACGAAGTCATCAGAAATTAGTTTAGATCTCACGTTAGGATCGATCAGAGTTGCTATTGAGTTGTTGGTTTTCAACCACTCAATAACTATTTGGCCGAGTCTGTTACATTTTGCATACGAGGCGTTAATTTCAGCAATTGATCCTAAAACATTACGAAACGTTACACCAGCTTTTGGTTTACGTGGCACCGTGTACTCATAAAGTGTCTGTGTAGGATTCACAGGAACTTGACAGTACGAACAAATATCTTCGTAAATTTGGGTTAATGTTGCAGGATAAACCAACGTTGATTTAGAATAGTCCACATCAAGTTTTGACATGTTGTCAAGAGCTTTGAATTTTGTTGTCTTACGACCTTTGTCGATTGAGTCTATGTGGAAAACCCCCATCGGTATTGATTCTGACGATGGTGTTGGATACGTTTCTGTGGCAGGTAGAATCAATGTAACAGTTGGTTGTATTGATGCTTCAGCAAAATCCACAAGCTTATTGGTAGGATTTAGAATCATCTCGAATTCAAAACTTCCAGCTATCGTATTACCAAGTTCAAGCACATCTCCAGACATCACTGAATCTTCGAAAACAACTGAACCGTTTGTTACGTCAGCATCAGTAAGTGTGAATGCGCTTCCGGATTTAGGTGTTACGAGAATACTTATGGTGAAATCTCGAGTTAGTTGTTTGATTTGGTCTTTATATCTTTGTGAAGTTGGGTACATAAGTTTATCACCTCCTCTTTTAAACGATTGGATAAAATGTCAAACCTGACGGTTTTCCCGGTATGTCGTTTAGTATGTCGGCGTCATTTTGCGTTCTGGCTATACCTGTAGTTGCGGAACAACCAGTTAGCATGTTCGTTTTTGTTGTCACACCTGACATATCAAAAGACCTTAAATCTAAAACTAGAGCGTCTGAATAACTGAACATGTTGGACATATCTTTGACAGTTGTTGTATCAAACGAGGTTAGATTGAGCTGTTTTGCGCCGCAATAGTTAAACATGGCAGCCATAGTTTTTACTTTAGATGTGTTAAACGAATGTAGGTCTAATACAGCTAAACCCCCACTCGAACCCGTCAATCTAAACATGTTGTTCATATATTCAACATTATGTGTTGAAAACGAACTAACATCAAGACTATCCAAATATCTTGCTGTATCGAACATGTAACTCATACTGCCAACCTTTGGTGTGTCAAATGAACTTATATCTATATTTCTCGCGTAACACATATAGAACATCCTAGACATGTTATTCACATTGCTTGTGTCGAAGCTTCTACAAAAAATATCAGTGTAATTGGAACCATAAAACATATACGTCATGTCGATTACGTATTTTGTGTAGAAATCGGAAAGCTCTAGAGAGTTCGCACCGTTTCCAGATTCACGGAACATCGAGTGCATTGAGTGTATGTGTTTGTTTTCATTTTTTACGCCAACAAGTGTTGTTGAGTTAAGAAACAAACCCTTAAAAGAATCTACAACCTTACCACGAATCGTTTCACCAAGCACCAAATTACTATCAGGCCCAACATAGACGAAACCGCCGTCCCAATCACCAGTAAAATCTGTAAATTTTGGGATAACCCACGGTGAACCATATGTTTTTGGACCGATCACAGAATAACCAGCACCATCAGCTTCAACGTTATAACCGGCGTAGTTCGCTAAGGCTTTTACAGCAGCTCCTGTGTCACTTTGGTTTTTTGAACATGATCGTATGACGTTTGTTTCGCCGTTTACTTGAGCTCCGCAGTTCGCTTCGCAACTACCGCGATATTTGTATTTGTTGTGCGTTATGTTTGTATTAAAAGATTCATTGTCTATTGTTGTTACTGCTACGCGGTCGCCGGCTTCAATAGAAGGGTCCCCTGACCACGTTGTTTTATGTGGGACAACAAAAGTCTCGTATACACCGGTGTTATCAAAGTGGTTTAGAATTGCTTGTTGGTTGTTTTGGATTAGTAGATTTTCAGATAAGCTTACAACGTTTCCAGGTTGACTTCCTATTCCGGTGTAAATGTTACTCATGGTCTCCATCGTTACTCCGGTTATTGGTTGGACGAAGTCATCAGAAATTAGTTTAGATCTCACGTTAGGATCGATCAGAGTTGCTATTGAGTTGTTGGTTTTCAACCACTCAATAACTATTTGGCCGAGTCTGTTACATTTTGCATACGAGGCGTTAATTTCAGCAATTGATCCTAAAACATTACGAAACGTTACACCAGCTTTTGGTTTACGTGGCACCGTGTACTCATAAAGTGTCTGTGTAGGATTCACAGGAACTTGACAGTACGAACAAATATCTTCGTAAATTTGGGTTAATGTTGCAGGATAAACCAACGTTGATTTAGAATAGTCCACATCAAGTTTTGACATGTTGTCAAGAGCTTTGAATTTTGTTGTCTTACGACCTTTGTCGATTGAGTCTATGTGGAAAACCCCCATCGGTATTGATTCTGACGATGGTGTTGGATACGTTTCTGTGGCAGGTAGAATCAATGTAACAGTTGGTTGTATTGATGCTTCAGCAAAATCCACAAGCTTATTGGTAGGATTTAGAATCATCTCGAATTCAAAACTTCCAGCTATCGTATTACCAAGTTCAAGCACATCTCCAGACATCACTGAATCTTCGAAAACAACTGAACCGTTTGTTACGTCAGCATCAGTAAGTGTGAATGCGCTTCCGGATTTAGGTGTTACGAGAATACTTATGGTGAAATCTCGAGTTAGTTGTTTGATTTGGTCTTTATATCTTTGTGAAGTTGGGTACATTTAATCACCACACTTAAAAATTATTTAAACATCATATATCTATTATACACGGAAACACTCAAAAATTATCGGACCAACACACAAAATAATAAAAAAGCCACACAAAAATAAATTTTGTGCGGCAACCATAACCACTAATACTCAACCAAATCAAAATTTAGCGTCCACATGAATCCAGATGTTGTCTGAACCAACTCTTTTGATCTGTCCCCAACATACATCGTTTTTGTCACATCGCCAGAGCTGTCTGGGAATGTTACATCAAAAGAGGCTCCACTTATAGCTGTTTCCACAGCAGTTATATCAGATCCTGTTTTTGCGTTATACGACAAGCTGACTTTATATACCCCCGCGCGAATACGATCGCGCTGGAGATATCCTAATTCGTTACGGGTTGTGTCTGGGCTGTCCAAATCCTGTTTGGTTATTGCGATTTTTGACGGATCTGGTATAGCTTCGTTATTTATTTTTATCACGCTCATTTACGTCGTCCCCCTAAACATTGAATACAGCTTTACCAGTCTGTCTGGTTTTTCGGTTCACACCATCAATTACCTCATCGACAAGAGTCTTACCGCCGACGTTTACTACTATTGATTGGTCGTTTCCAGACGATTCCTGAATACCTTGTTTTACGGCATCTTTGATAGCCTGTACAAAACTTGTGTTTTCTAGTGGCATTACTGTGGTTTTGTTGTTGTATGAACCTATCAATTCTCGACCAGCCTCACCGGCAATGAATGGTTGGCCGGCTGACAATATTCCACCTGACGCTAACTGTGGGATATTCGGTATTTTCGCAAGCTGTACGTTTCCAGCGTCAATAATTTGTTTACCGCCCATGTTTATTGACGGCCACGAAAATTGTAAAGCGCCATTCAAGAAATCTATAACGAAGTTGATTAATCCGACTATACCGTTTATTGCGGCCTTGAAACCGTTGTAGAATGCGTTTCCGATGTTTACCGCCAAGTTACCCCAAAATTCGGCTGTGAATAAAACAAGAATGTAATTCTCAAACCAAGACTTTAAGGTAGCCCCAAGAGCTGAAATGACAACAACAACACCACGTATGCCACCAACAATCAAATTACCGACGCCTGACCAAAAATCGCCTAACCATGTCCAATAACCAGCCCAAGCGTTCTGCATGAATGCTATGATTTGATCGTGGAACAAAACGATAGCTGTAATTGTTGCGGCAACAGCAGCAACTATCAAAGCCGCCGCCCACACAGGTAGACCTAGAAACGCTGCGAGTCCAGCCAACAACGCGGCCAAGGCGCTAGCTATGACACCGCCAAGTCTAGCGAGAACACCGCCTATAGAACTGAACACACCGGCAAACAATGGTCCCAATTTAGATAAGACCCCGCCGATAGACGCCAATGGTCCCTCGAGCTTCGTGAAAACCGTTCCTAGAAAGGCGAGACCTTCGAACAACTTGAGTGTGGCGTATAAACTACCGAGTAATCCTATAATTACTTTTGTCGGTCCCGGGTTTTCAACAATCCAGGTAGATAATTTACCGAGAACGTCAAGAATTATTTTCATTGTGTCAACAAAGGCCCATGCTGTAAATGACGCCAGAGGCATCAAAACGTCTTCTGTGAACTTTGTGATTTTTCCTGAGTTTTGTTCGAGAAAATTGGTCAAACCACGAACGGCACCAATTATCACATCAAACATGGCGGGTGCAATACGATTGCCGATAAAAACCGCAAAAGGTACAAGAACGTTCTCAAAAAACAATTTGAGCCCTTGACCGATCGGTTTTCCGAGTTCACGGAAAGCTTCCAGTAATGTTTTCATCTTGTCTGTGAGATTTGGCCAGTCTATAGCATTATTTATATTAGCTATACCGTTAAAAAAAGTCGGTATCGCGTCGTTAAACGTCCACTCGGCTAACGGCCTCAGTATAACATCCATGAACGTCAATAAACTCTCACTCACAAAATTCCCAACAGGTCTTAGTGACTCATAGAGCTTATTGAGGGTGTCTGTCATTCGTGTGAAATTGAGGTCATCTAGTGTGTGTGCGATTATGTTGTTTGTGCGCGGAATGAAGTCTGTTAACAAGTTGTTGAAAAAAGGTTTAACTAAATTGTTATAGGCTTCTTTTGTGATCGTACCGATACCTCTAAATGCTCGCGCGATAGATGTTTTTAATCTACTGAACGATTGGGTCAGTGGCCCAAAATCAAAATCACCGAAAGCTTCTGACATCATTTGGCGGATTTTTTCAGCTATTTGTGTTGATTTTTGTGTTATTTGGCTCAGTTTGTTGTCGTATGCCGGAACGTCGATGTCGACCGCCTGGTTGTCCTCGTTGTTTGCGTCTGTTTTTGAACCTAAAATGTTGAGTTGGTCAAAACCAGCCAACTTACTGACCTTTTTTGTCAATGAGTCCACAGAATCTTCTGTTGAGTCAACCTCACCTGTCAGGTTTGAAAAATTGTTCTGTGTGTTTTTTATTTGTTCTGGGACGAAACCAACAGCTGACGCTATTTTATTCGCAAACTCAGTGGCCAAAATGGCTAGCGCGTTCAAAACAGGTAAAATAGCCTCTAACGCGGGCATGAATATGGAACCTATGGATCGACTAAGCGTCAACAACCGTTCCTGTAGAATTCTTAGTTGGTTTGCTGGTTGATTGATAGTGTTCGCAAAATCACCTTGAGCGAGAGCTGTCTGTCTAATCATAACAGCATAACGCAATTGCATTTTTTCGGCTTGAGACATGTTGCGTACAGATTTGGTGATACCTTGGTTTAGAGCTTCTTGTTTAAGTGAAGCTTCTGTTACATCCACACCATATTTGTACATGGTTTCTGACTGCCCAACCAAACCAGATCTCAAATCGTCTGACACATCCTTGAAGCTTCTGTTGGTTAGTGATGCCAAATCTTGGGCGAGGTTGTTCGTGTTGGTTGATAAAACTTGTGACTTTTCCGAAACAACACCCATAGATCGTGCGAGCAAATTGTAACCGCCAACGTTGTTTAGGATTCCAACTGTATCGAGACCTGTGATTTTGCTTAGAGATGTTGCAGCTTCGCCTGAAGATTCAGCGAGATCCCCCATAGCAACATTAAACAGATTCACAGACTCTACGGCGTCCATTGAAGTTTTGACGAAACCTGCAAAATACTGAGTGACTTTTGTGGCGACAAGAACCTTGATTCCGGTGTTTAACAAGCCTAACGATTTTGTTAGACCTGTGATACCCGAAGTTGCTTGTTTGCTACCGGCGCTGATTAGGGAAAAGTCCTTATATAATTTGCTCGTTTCGTTGTTTGTTGTTTTCGCTTGTAGGTTTAATTTTATGTTTATGTTTGAATTTTGTGTAGGCATTAGAAGTCACCAACTTTCTTGATGGATTCGTCCAACAATTTTAGATTTTTTGTACTCATATTGGCCGCTTGGTTCAAGAATTTTCTTTTTATTTCGTTTTGTAGATATTTTGGATCACTGTTGAGTTTGGCTTGTTCGATGAACGGGCGTTCTGGGTATTTGCATTTTTTGTCCATTGCGCTAGCTATAGCTATACGCGTATAAACACCTTGTCGCCACATAGATTCGTCATCCATCTCGCGTTTAATCTCAAAAGCTCTGCTGAAGGGTTTGAGCGTATCTGGACACAAAGTCCAAAATAAGTCGTAAGGAACACCCATCACCAGAGCTTGTGGTAAAATGTCTTCGTTTATCGTTTGTGTTATTGTTTTTATGTCTCCGTTTTCAATAGCGTTTGGGGTAGCGGTTGTTACACAGCTTGTTCCCCCAACGCTCGGAGACTCGTGAAAAAACTTGACTCCATAAGAAGCTCGGAAAGATCACCAAACAACTGTAAGATCTCACCACTCTCAACGTATGGTTCAAGGATTTCATCGACTTGTTCGTATGTGTATTTTTCATAAGGTTCTTTGTTAAGAGCCCCCATCAACATATCTCGTGACAAACCAATCATCATGAAGATCTTTGTTTGAACGCGCTCAAGATCCTGTACGTCGAAATCCTGCATATATCTGAATGAGTTAAACGTGAATTTGAGTTCAATTTGCTTATCTTTGTAATTTACAGTCATTTGGTTAGTTTCCTTTCTATTATGGTGTTACGGTTACCATTTCAACTTCGGTTTCGCCAGAAATACTCAGAGTCATCTTACGAGCTTCATCAACACCACCACCGGTAATGAAAATGCTCGGAGTACCCTGCCATCTGAAGATGCCGTCAACACCGTCCTCGCCAAATTCCAACTGGAACCAAGATTTAGTGCTAGCCATAGCTGCAATTGTGGTGTATGCTGTTTTGTCGTAGTTACATTCAAATGTGAATTTGTCAAGTTCCTGGAGACCGATAACATTTGTTTTCGTTTTAGTTGCTGTTAAATCTGTTGTGTCGATTGTGCTTGGTTCACCACCCATATCTGGATAACTTACGATATCCACAAGTTTCGTATATGTTCCCGTTTCTGTTGCACAATTTTTAAGAATTGTATTAGCTGTACTTACTGCCATAGGTTTTTACCTCCGATAAATTTTTTTATTTTTGTCGACCAACCCTGAATATGAGATCTGGTATCTATAGATATCAGAGTCATTAAAGTTTGGTACGGGTCGTTGTGAGATTCGTGATAGTCCATATGTGTCTGATAGAATTGCATCGACAGAACTTCTTAAGTCTTTCGCCTTACTCATACGATTTGGACCGTTTGTATAAATCTCTATGTTTATGGTTATTCTGCAATACGTGAATCCTGAGCTGTCTTTTGTATCATCGTCCGATGTGTTGTCTGTTTCTTCACAGACAATTACTGGGAAAACTGTGCTTGTTGGTTGATAAGAGGATAGAACCTTAGCGTCGGTTATTGTGGTTTTCAGCTCAGTTAGGATTTCGTTTGTTATGTCAACAATCACTTGGTTTACCTCCTACAATCTTAGATTTTTTAGTTCACTTTCAATTGAATTTGTTACAATCTTATTGAAGTTTTCCACAGCCCACAGATAAGTTTCGTACATGAACGGTCGGCTTCGCATACCTTTCGTCCAGGCTATGAAACCATCATCAGTCTCTTTTTTAGTTGGGTTTTTATCGTTTGCTGTTGTTGGATACCACCAGCCAGATTCTCCGTGAGAATTCACGTCATAAATCCAGCCAGAACCTGAAGCATCCGGGTGACCAGCACGCGAACCAACCATACCGGTTCCATATTCGACGAACATAACATCAGCGCCACTGATTGAAATAGCTATACCGTCTTCAGAAATCCTGACATCTAATCCAACCAACACACTGTCGGGAACATCGTATTTTCTAGCCATAGCTAAAACCATACTATGTGTTAGACGCCTCATGTTTTCCAAACCTCTATCAGAACCCCTGTCAATAGCTTGTTGTATCTTTATAACAGCACCTTTGCTCAAATTGCCAACGTCCACATCAAATGTGAAGTTACTCATTGTTTGTGCGCTCCTTCAAGCCATATACATAATGATTTAGACTCTTTAAAATCTTACTCACAGTGAAGTCATAGGTTTCTGGGAAGTTGTCTGTTGGTCGTGATCTGAAAATTAGAGAGTCTTTTTTGATGGGTTTTGTGCTGTTTGAGATATAATCTAGGTTTGCTGACTCACCGAAAGATTCAGTGAGCACATCACCACTGGCTGGAATTAATGGTATGTTGATGGAGCGCGGGTTCAAGTACGTTTTTGTTACTTCGCCGGTGTAGTTTCCATCATCATCGACGGTTTCCACGTCTTGGTCTGGTTCCACAAGCCATAATTGGACTTTGTTTTTGTTTAAGGTTCTCATGTCGGTGTGACCTCGATTATTCGTACGCTGTCTGAAACTGAATGAGCTCGTGGCGTAATTCGTGATAGAACCGATTTTGAGATATCACCAGATTCATACGATCGCGATATTCCATTTTCGTTGTGTCCGGTTTGACCTTCAGCACCCATTTTGTTGTAAAGTTCGATTGCGATTGAGAGTTGGGTGTTGAGGTATTGTGGTTCAACGATATCTGTGCATCGAATATTGGTTATAATTTCAGCTGCATTTTCAAGCAAGAACTCTAATATTTCGTCCTCACTGTTTTGGCTTCCGAGTAGTTTTTTTAACTTTTGGAGTTGCATTTGTTTCCTCGACTTTCTCGGTGGTTTCTTGAATTTCTGGTTTTTCGAAATCATCGATAAGACTGTCTGTGGTATCTTGTGGTTTGATTGAATCAACAACCTCAGAATCTGTTGGAAAGATATATGGTGTTTCTGCACTCACGTTAAATTTACAGAAAGCTTCGACTTCCGTCAGTTGTTTGTAGTTGCCGACGTTTGTGTCGGTTCCGGCGACACGTTGGATGTTGCCGGGGTGAATGTTCACCCCAACAAACCCTTCGCCAGCACGAACGTATAATTTACCATCTTGTAAAAATAACATTTCGCGCCTCCGTTTCTTAGCCGTTTGTAATAACTCGTGAAATCATGATAGATTTAGCAGGCATTTTACGCTCCCATGAAGCGCCAGCAAGCAATACTGAGTCTGGAACAGCTGTGTCAGTGGTAACATCACCTACAAACGAGAAACCATATGGGGCCATACACTCACGAACTCGTGTGTAGAGCATTTCAGTACCACCACCAAGCTCATCGTCAAACTTCATTGAAGATGGTCGCTCAACAGGTGCTTCTGCGTATCTGATAGCTCCGTTACCCAACAAGAATGTGGTGTATTCATCAGGACCATCGGTTTGTTCGTAGTATGTTGCGATATCATCAACATCGGGAACGGCCACGGCTGTATAAACATCACCAGCTTTTGTGTAGTAGG
>Ga0208665_10000022_pt1 | contig 37354 bp, 44 predicted proteins | sample Methanogen_OWC_FD_187365 | JGI IMG/M metagenome (GOLD analysis project Ga0208665, IMG submission 187365) | Enriched soil microbial communities from Old Woman Creek wetland in Ohio, USA - Methanogen_OWC (SPAdes) (version 2) | ecosystem: Environmental > Terrestrial > Soil > Wetlands | place: USA...
GGTTGTCTGTGTCTTGCGCGGCGGTCAGGCCGATGACGGCGGCTGGCTCTACCGTCGCATTGTGCGTGAGCGTCGACTCGGAGCTGATATTGCCAGCCCGATCTATTGCGGCGACACGCCACACAACGGAGCCGCTTGCCGTGAGTGTAACAGATGCTTTATTTTCCGCGATGACCGTCTCGGGTGTTCCGCCAAGAACCGGAGTTGCTGTCGCCCAGGACGTGCCGCCGCAGCGGAACAAATAGCCTCTGATGTCTGGTTCGTTGACCCTGTTCCAGGAGAAATTCAGAATAGCCTTGTTTTGAGCGTCTGGGGCCACTGTCAGGCCTGTAACTGCCGCCGGAGGTGTGTCTTTCGTGCTGGTGGTATGCGTGGCCGTGGCCGCCGTTCCCGCGCCGCCCGCGTTGTATCCTGTAATTCGGACAGTGTGAGCAACGCCAGGTTTCAAACCTGAAATCGAAAAACCTGTCGGGCTGGAGAGATTCACAAGTCGATAATCCGCCGGGGCGGGCGTCAATCCTTCAGCATAGGCCACTTCGACGTATTGCGTCCGCGCCCCCGCCGTGAATGTGCCGGTGATTTGCGCCGCAAGCGTGCCATCTACCTGCACCCATGCAGTTGATGCAAGGACGATGTTTGTCGCCACCGCAGGAGGTATCGCCGTCGCTCCAGGTATTTCGGGCTCGGTATCGGGGTCCGAGTAAGTTTCACCTGATCCGGCCGTGAAATAACTGTCAGAATATGATCGAACTTTGAAGATTGCTTTGAAATCGTCACAGACAAGAGATGTGATGCGGAAAAGAGACGAGGGAATGCCGATGGCAGGCATGTCTATTGTGACAACCGAATTATCTTCAACACTGGTGAAATCTCGGGTTGATCCTTCGATTTTTGTTTCGCCATATTTTTCAACATTCTTGTGATAATCGCGTATTACAGCCGCGCTTGCGTGATCTCGGCAAAGTAAAAGCTGGACTGTTTTTTCATTTCGGCCGATTTGCGTGATGCTGGCTGCGTCTTCGGTATACGTGCTACCGATCCATTTCCCATTCGACGGATCATATCGATACTGCACCATTATTTTGTTCTTGCGTTCGCTCAGATCGCCCTTTCCAATAACGGTTATATCGGCATTGTCGATCGTATAAGTTTTTACACTTGTCCCTATTTTATCGATCGAGAAATGCCACTTCCCCGCGATGAACCGCAATCTGCCACGGCACATTAGCTCAATCTGATACGTCCAGAAGGCCGCCAGCTTGCGCTCGCTCAGGACGCCATCGAGCTTCAGTCCTGCCGCGTCGCAATCGATTATTGCCTGGGCAAACGATGCCGAGTCGAGATCTGCGGAGTCTACGCCGAGCCCCCAGCCGCCAGCGCCGGTATGGGCCGTCGTCAAGAGATATTGCATTACCCGAGCAGGGTTTCGGCATTGATCTTCGGTGAAACTGCCGAGCTTCATCCCGACGACTTTGACCACGATGTCGGGCCAGCGCCCATTGTCGTCGCGAGGATCGGCGGCAAATTCTATGTATGCATATCCCGGCAGCGTCGGAGCTGTAGGAGAGCCAAGCGAAACAGTGAATCCGGTCGTAATGACCGCCGTGTTCTTTGTAACCTCGGTATATCCCTGAAGTTCTCCGTTGCTGATCAGATACCGGAAATTGGCTCGTTCTGCGAGAATGGCTCTTATCGGGATCGGGTCCGCCGTTGTGCCACCGAACGGAATAGGAATAGCTTGCAATACAGAATCGCCGGAAGCATCAGGCCAGTCGGTGAGACGGATCACCTCATCGGGCAGATACCGCTTCAGGACCGGTAGACAGTCCTCGCTCACGGTCATGCTGAGAGTGCCTGTTTTTGGGTTCTGCATCCACGCACGCACTCGCGCCGCCCAGGTCTCTGATGCGCCCGTAACCGCCAGAAAAACAGAGGCGTTCCACAGATCGACCGGGCTCACAAGCGCCAGGCACGGTATCAACTGGTCAGAATTTCGCAGTTCGACAACAGTCTCTCGGATCTCGGTTCCCGCGTCGCTGTTCGCGCCCTTCCGTTTCCACGTCGGCTCAGATAGAAGCCGCCCGAGATATGTGTATCCGCCGCTCTCGATTGTTTCGCCCGCAAAGCGGTATGTCGAGCCGCCCGCGATGATTGTGACAAGCACGCTCACGGCTTTTCCTCCAGCTGCACGCGGAGTTGAGCGTCAAGCAGATTCTTCATGGGCTGGGGCCATGATGACGGGGGCTGAACCAGCCAGGCCTCGCCGGCATCCCCGAGATCGGCCGCAAATACTGCGTTGTCCCAATTTTTCGGTATTGCCCGAACCGCTGCGCGCGTGTTGGCCATGGCGATCGTGAGGATGTGCCGAGCCCGTCCGACACGCTCCTGATGGACTCCACCGCCGGGATAATCGAAACGCCGCAGCTGCTGATACAGCTCCGGGGTAAACTCGCTGACGACGATATCTGTCGGGCTACCGAGGATCAGATTGCCGACCGCCGGTGTCGCCTCTGAATTATCCAAGGCCTGCGAAGCCGGAATCAGGAGTCGCACCCAGCGCCGACTCAAGGCGGTAAGAGTAAAATATCCTTTTCTGTTTCCGGCGTCATCGAGGATCAAATCAAGAGCGATATCCACGGGGGGAGTGGTCCAGCTGTCAGTATCCGCGCCTTGCAGGTGTGCATGCGGGAAATTACACTGATTCAAATATAACCCGGTCAGCGAGACTGCCACGCCGAAATCTATCTTGATCCACACGTCGCCAGCGTATGCGTCCGCGTGCCAGCGCTGCATGGGGTCGATTGTGGCAACATTCGTCACCGGGAAGTCTGATTCTGCTCCGCTGCTGGTGAGATTCGACAGAGCTTCGAAACCGGTGTCGGGAAGTATTTTCATCGTCGCCTCACAGTCTCAGGGCCGGATTCGCCGAACCGCCGAACCGCTCGATAACCTGCTGGATGACTGCCGCGCCCTCGGAGTCGAGGCCGTCGCGGATCTGTTTCAGTCGATCTACGGTGTCGGGGCTGCCGGCATTGAGAATCATGATTGTTTGGCCGCCCTTCTCGCGGATCTCACCCAGGAACGTCAGCGCGTCGGATATCTTGTCGTTCTTCAGCGCGTCCTGCTTGTCCTTAATGGCCTGCTTTTTTTGCAACTCCACATCCAAAGCTTTTTGTTTGTTCGCGTAGTATTCAGCCTCAGCCTGATGAAACTCCTGGAAAGCCTGCGCCCTCGCTTCCATGGATAATGTCAGGTCTTTGACTTTCGCTTCTGCGAGATCAGCTAATTTCTTAGCCGTTACCATCTGCTCGTTAAGCTGCTCGGCACGGGCTGTTAAATAGTTTTCTTTTTGCGTCGGGTCAACGGACATTGCATACATGTCGTATGCGTTTGTGTATTGATCTTTCAGACCTGCCATCATTGCACGCTGGTCAAGGTAGGTTGTGATATCAGCACCATACAGACTATTGCCGCCAACGGTTAACGCTGTTTTCGGGTCTGGCACGCGCGGATACTTGTAACGGTCGATTGCGTAATCGCCTAGCGTCTCGCCGTCGTCAAAAAATCCGGTCTGTGCAACAGTGTTGCTTGCAAATGGATTTGACAGAGCAAAGCTGAACCAATCACCAGCGCGGGTAATAGCGTTATTTGCAAGCTGCGCTTTGAGCTGTTCAAGCTGCAACAATGCCTGTTTTCCTGTGTCCGTGTATACTTTCCCATTTACATCGGTTTGACGTTTCACAACCGCGTTTAAGTCTTCAATCGTCATTTCCAGCGCTTTGGTCGGGCTTGTTATCGCGGCAAATGACTTCTCATATTCACGCGCCGCAGCTTCCGCGCTGGCCTGAGCAACAAGCTTGCCATATTCCGCAAGGCTTGCTTGTGCTGCCGATGCATCTAAAGCATAGGTCGTTGTTTTCTTCGACGTGATGCCATTGCCCGATTTATCCCATGTATAGCCAGCATTATAAAACATCAGGTTTTGCAGCTTTTCAAACGTTGCGTCAGATATGCCGATCTGACCCGCAACTATGTTTTTCTGGTCGGATGCCTGCTTGACCTGCGTATTGATGTCGGCTGCCTGATTGATTGCCTCTTGCCCGTGAATAACGCTGCCGCCAAACAGGCCGCCATCGCCAAACAAACGACTCGTCACAAGCCCAAGGGCTAAGTTTGTGCCCAGCATCTGCGTCAAATTGCCCGTTTGCAGCTTGCCATCACGCCAGATATTGCCGCCATTGGTCAGGCCAGACAGCAACCCGCCGCCGCCTGTGCTGCTTGTTGCGCCGTTAATCCCAGATTTTGCGCTGGACGACCCGCCGAAAAAGGCAATGGTCATTGCATCGGATATGTTTTGATAAACAATCCGCTTAAAACCCTTTTCCAAGGCGGAAAAGAAGTTGCCTTCTTCCAAGCCTTGTACCATGGCATCGTTGAATACGCGTGCAAGGGGCTTTTCCAGCACTGCGCGCAAAGCGTCTTCTGCCTGTCCTTTGTCGCTGGGTTTTGACAAGGCATTCCAGAACGTTTTAGCGAAATTCTCGATTCCACCGAACATTGATTCGGCGCTTGATGTTTTGCTGTTCTGCCAGAGCCCGGTTGCCATGTCATACAGCGTGCCGGAATACCGCTCGCCAAGAACATCGCCCTTGATCCAGCCTTGGGCGGCTGCCACCGTCCCTTGTGCTCCACCTGATATCCAGGCGCCGGCTTTCTGAAGATTTCCGGAAAGCATGCCAGCGGCCTGGGCCAGATCGATCAACATTCCGCGGACCGGTTCAAGGCGGGACATTCCCAGCGCGTCGATGAATGACTCCGCCTGACGGGCCAGATCCGCGAACGTCATGCCCATCTGTTCGAGGTCGTCTACAGATGCATATTTCTGCATCTCCTCGAAGGCGTCGTGCATGGCTTTTGATAACGCTACGTGGTTGGCCGATAAATCTTTTACGGCTTTTGCGTGGTCTTTCGCACCCTTACCTGCCTTTTCGTGGGCTTTGGCAAGGGCTGCAATGCGTTCGTCCCCTTCCTGCCACAGGTCAGCGTTTCGCAGGCCGTCTTCCAGTTCTTTGTTTGCTTTCAAAGCCTGTTGCAGCATTTTGACTTCCGCTGACAACGTGTCCATGTTGGCAAGGCGCGTTTCTTCACTGACACCGGGGATGCCGGGCCGGGACAACGATTGCAACGACTCTTGCGCCATTTCCAGCTTGCTACGGGTGTCGTCGCTGGAAAGACCCATATACGGATTTTGTTTGTCCAGTATGCCACGTGCGCGTAAGTATGCAGCCAGTTTTTCTGTCAATTCCGTCAGCTTGTCGATTGCGGGCTGTAAGGCTGGCGCAAGGCTTGCCACGCCGTCTTTCAGGTTCGTGACCGACGTTTCAAACCTGTTAAAACTATCAGCTGCGCTTAAACTTGCCGTGCCAGCGTCCCCGCCTGTGCTGCCAAACTGAGTTAATACGTCGTTAAGTATGCTTGTGCGCCGTTCCAATAAATCAGCCGCGTCTTTTGCGCGCCCGAACGATTCCGGCAACAGGCCAAGGCTAATTAATGACTTTGAGTTGCCGCTTGTTATTGCTTCGGTGATGGTTTTAAAATTGTCCGATACGCTGCCGCCGAATTCATCTGATTTTGCTTCGGCAATCTGCCATAGTGCCGCAATTTCGCCCGTGTCGCGGCTTACCCCTTGCTTCATCGCGGCGTAGGTGCGGGTAACAAGTTCGGCGTCTGACACCTGCCCGCTTACAGCTTTGCGCGACGCTACCAGCACAGCATCGATGCTGACACCTACCGCCGTCGCGTAATTGCGCCAGCCTTCTTTGGCCTCTTGCAGGTCAGCGCCTTCTTTTGCAACGGCGTAGACAGACTTGATAACCGTTGTTGCCTTGCTTAGTATTTCGAGACCCTGATTAATGCCGGTTGTGTATTCCTTCCACGTTTCCCCGGCTTTCTTTTGTTCGGCGGCTGTGTTCTTCGTTTCCGTGCCAAGCTTCTTAACGGTGTCGGTAACGCGCTGGATGACGACGGCAGAATTGGCATCAGTGGTTGATATGGTGATCTGAATATCGCTCATTCCCACGTCTCCATTTCTGCGCGTAATGACTGTTGCCCTGCTGGCGTGTTGAGATCGAAGGTCTTCCAGGATGACTGCGATGTCGTCGCTTTGGGGCAAAACATCGCGGCCACTATCGCATCTACAGGGGGCGTTTCAATCAGGTCATCGAGGGCCGCCAAAAAGTCTTTGTATTCCCAATCGCGCACCTGATCCGGGGAGGCTCCCCACGCGCGAGAAACACGCATGAGGAGCCGCTGCCGTTCGCGGCGCCGATCACTGGCTGTTATCGGCCGGTGAGATTCGCCGCTTTCTGCACCGGCTTTAACAAAGGGCTCTGCTCCATCGAGGGGCTGAATACCTTCCGCTGCAGCCAGACCTCAGCGAGTAGATAAATCTGGTCGAGATCAAGTTTTTCTTCGATATCGGACTTGGTATATTTCAGCTCGGTTTTCGGATTCAGCGCGATCAGCGCCACATCCATCGACGACACGCGTACCGATTGAAGGTTTTCCTTCATGGTTGGCCGCTTTGCAAGGTGATCGCCGGCCGGTTTCTCGGCGTCTTTGCTTGTTTCCGTCTCGGCTTGCTTGGACTCGATCAGCTCGATATACCGCTCATGCTGTATCTCTGTGTAATGCAGCTGCACTCGATCGGAGCCAAGCTGGACGAAAATCCGGTTCTTCCCTTCGTCAACCAGCCAATCCGGGGAGGTTTCTTTCTCTGACATGATTTCTGTGTCTCCTTATCAGGTTCTCTCTGCGGCAATGCGCCCGGGGATTGCCCGGGCTGTCTCGATCAGGTGAATGTGATGACCAGGTTGTCGTCTCCGGCATCTTTGCGACACTGGCCTGACAGATTGAACAGGTTGATACCGCTTTCGCGCTGGATGCCGACGTTGTTGATCTTGCATTTGACTGCTTCGATCTTGACGATGTTGCCTGCGGTACTGCCGATAGTCGTCGTTATTTTTTCCTTTGTTCCTGCAAGCATGTTCGCAAGGAATGGCTTCGTGGCTTCGAGTTCGGCCTCGACGAGAGTCTGGAAAGTGACGTTGCGCCCACCGATGAACATGCCCTTAACCCCGTCGACGGAATTGCAGTCCTTCCGCTCACCGATCGTGTTTCCGCTCGAGAAGGAAATAGACCGATATACACCGGCCGACCACGAAGCAATCGTGATGCCTGCGCTCTGCACAATCGGAGCCACGGTGGTCTCAAACACCGGTGAGGCCGGTACCGTTGCATCGGCCTGTGATGAGAATTTGCCCTGGAACGTGAGCGTAACAAGCCCCTGCTGACCAGCGTTCAATGCCTTGTTGATGTTACCCATGCAGCCAACTATCTTGATCAGGCGGCCGGCGTCCCAAATATAGGCTGTGCCAGTCTTGTGATCGGCTTCGGCGCTGGAGCAGTTGTATGCAACACTGGTAAGGGCAACGATTGTTTCCTTGTAAGCACACGCCTGGAGCATAGCCCCGAGTTGCGGAGCAGTGCCGACAGTGCCAGAGCCCTTCAAGGAACATTTAACAGTGAATGTGACGAGTTTCCGGCCAAGCACGACCTCGGGATCGTCGAGGTAGCGGTTGATTTCGACCTGCTGAAGAGTTTCAGGGTCAAGATTCCATTCAATCGAGGCGCAGTTGACCGCGTTCGCTGATTCGGTCGGGACGGCGTCAGTGCCTGGCGTAGTTTCAATTTTGAAGGCAAGAAGCTGATTTCGTTCAAGAGATGGCATGTTTTCCTCCGTTTATCAGGGTCTGATTGAACAGATCACGGTTTCCGTCCAGCGCGAAATGAAAAAAGGGGGGGTGATTTCGTCACCTTCGTCGGTGTTGTTGCCTTGGGTTGTCGGGATGTTGATGCCGTTCAGTGCCGCGATTATCACGCCGTCCACGAGATTTGCGAATGCGTCGAGTTTGGATAACGCACCATATACTTTCGAATTCGTCTTCGTTCCCGTCGCCGGGGCGGTCGTGTCATGCAATGCACACCGAATTTTGATCGTGTGATACCTGGCGTCCTGATGCGGAGCCCGGATCCTGCCGCCTGTGAGAACGGCAACCATAGGACACGAGACCTTGAATTCCGGCTGTTCGAGCGGATCGACGCCGATGAAGATCGACGGAACCTTCGAATAGTTCGTCGTGCACCAGGTCGAAAGAGTCGTGCTGTTGGCCAGAGCCGCCTCAATGGCTGTCAGAATGTTCGTGATCGTTTGCGCCATGGCTCAACCCTCCAATACCGGGGCTTCCTGCCCCTTGCCGTAGGACTTGAGCCGTTCCGTAAGCTTTTCCTTGAACCACGCCGGGATTTGATCTCGAACGCGCTCAAACACGGGAATGACGAGAGGACGCCCCGGAATTTTCATGGTCGAACCGATCCGGCGATAGAAGCCAAGGCCGGCGAGGAATCGCTGCATGTCCCGGGTAACGGTGATCTGAGAGCCCTCAGTGAGTTTGAGAGCGATATTCACGATTCCTTGGCCAATGGTGTTTTTGCCGCCGCTTGCTTTCTTGCCGAGCGTTCCCGCCATGAAGCCGAAATCCATGAAGCCCTGGTCTTTGGCAACACGATAGGAAGCGAGGCCTCCGAGTTGGCCCCACATCTTGCCGGAATTCGGATTCGTGGCGCGGCGGTATCGGAGAAATCCCGCTTCCTTGACCTTGACGCCGGCATTTTTCCAGGCATTGCGGACGCTCCGACTGACCGGTGAATAATTCGGATCCGGCCGTGCCGTGCGAAGAATCTGCGTCGGATAGGACAAGCGTGGCCAGCCGAGCGAATTGCCCTGGATGGCCGTTTTCGCCTCCTGCTTGAGCCGATACCCGATCGAAGCCAGGGCGGAGTTCGTGGCGCGCCGGAGCTGCCCAGGAACCTGGGAAAGTCTTTGGACCGTGAAATCCAGTCCTTCTATGCCGACTCTCAGCATTCGAGCCGCTCCTTGCTTGCCACGAGTAAAATCGCCGTGTTGATGTCGCGAGAGATCTCATCTACGACTGTCCAGACCTTGGTTCCAATGGTGAAAGTGTCGTGCTGCTTGGGATTCGTGATGACTGCCAGTTGCACGCTGATCCTGGCCACGGCTGCCGGGTTTATGCCCATGACGTTATCCTGCATGCCGGCGCCTTCCTCGATCAGGACTGTCGTTGTTATGGCTGAACCACTGACCGGGGTGTAAGTGGCCGACCGACCGAATTCGTTCGAGTTGAAGAAAACGGCCAGGTCAGCTGCTAATTGTTCCTGGAAGGTGGTCATCGTTGCGGTTCATGTCGGCTGCTCATCAGGCCCGGCTCGCCACCGCCGGACGACACCCCCGAAGATCCGGGGCGTTTCGCAGAGGGAAGGTCAGCGGAATCTCACGTAAACGGTGCCGGTCGCGTCGCTGCCACGGCTACGAAAATACGTGGACGGCGTCGGCGTAATGAACTTGTCCAGGACGAGTGGTTCAATATTCGTTCCGCTTGCCCAGTTCATTTCGTAGGTATTCGTGCTTACACCGCTGCCGCCGTAGTTGAATTTGTAATCGCTGTACAGCCAAGCTTCATGGCATCCGCTCGGAAGCGTCGGAAGGATCGTGGCCGTTGCGCTCGAGATTGCAAATGAGGTTTCGCCCTGAAAGCCGGTGTTGCTACCGAGAGTTTCCGAATACGGCGAACCGGCCTGAATGGCGCTGCTGAGGAACGCGATAAACGTGATGAGCATGAGAAGTGTCAAGAACTTGCGGATCATGATTTTCTCCTTGTTTTCAGCGATCAGGCGGGGGCCGAAGCCCCCGCGGCGATGGCGTTATGCTGGTCAGACCGCCGTGATGTTGCTGAGCAGCTGTCCGGCGCCGACGAAGACCGGGACTTCGTCAATGTTGTGGCGGACGCGGATGACGTCGCCGCGGACTTTTTCCTCACGGTAGGTTTCGGTGGTCAGGATATCCGGGGAATCCGGAGTCCACAGGAATGAGCGACCAACACAGGGCTCGGAAAGATCTTCCGGATTCTCAGCGAAAATTCCGACCAGGGCATACTCGACGCTCCAAATGTCAGCAGCACTGAGGTCTTTGTTCTTCTTTGCCGAGTCATAGACGGCATTGCCGACCAGGAGCTTTTCGACACCGAAGAATTGCGCCAGGAGCTGCTTCTGGATTTCGAAATTCTCGAGCAGAACGGCCCTGGTTTTGTCGACGTGGGACAGAAACTCGCCGGCCATCAGCAGTGCATCGAACACCGACCGACTGATGGCCATTCCGTTGGCTTCGAGGCCGGTCCTCTGGCGGATAAGCTTCTTCGCAGCGTTGACGTCTTCCTTGGGAGTGGCGTCGTTCGGCTTGTTCCATTCGTTGATAACGGCGTTGGTCTTCCCGGCGAAGGTGGTTGCGTTGAACATCAGATCGGCGGTTCGTTTCTCGCGCGAGCGCAGGATGACGTTCATCGCGCGCTTCGTGGCAACGACCTCTGCATCGAAGAAACGGCGATACAGATTCGCCTCTTCATCGTCGATGACGGCTTCGAAACCGTGATCTTCGCAGCTATAGGTCCCGGACTCGAAGCTGAAGTCTTCGCGGGCGTAGCTGGATTTCGGCGCGCGCTTGATGTTGTGCGGGAGCTTCAGAACAGCTTCCGCCGGGATGATGGGGTAATCCGAGGTCTTTTCCTGGGTCTTGAAGATTGGAAGAACCTGGTCGGCGATGAATCCGCGCTGTGAGGCCTCCATTGCGTATTCAAAGGCCACGGCGCCGAGATCGGGGCGCTGAATGGTGGTCGAAGAAGTGGGTCGAGGCATGGTTATCTTCTCCTTGTCAGATCGTCAGATCAGTTGTTGACCGTGGTGGTCTTGCCGTCGTTGTAGGGCAGGACCTCAATCACGGCACCATCAACACCAGCTTCAAGAGCCTTGCCGATGCGGCGATACGTTCCGTTCCCGGCCGGAAGAGCGGAAATCTTTCCGTCTGCGTCGGCGTAGACGTCAGCTTCGGCGGGGATGACGCCGGAGCATTCGACCTCGACGGTGTGCCCGCCGTTCAGATGGCGAATACTGACGGTCTCAGCGTTCGCGACCTTGAATTCGGTTACGCCGATCGGATCATCGGTCGCGGTTGCGGTGTTGTAGACGGCGCCGGTGCCCAGTTTGACGAGGCGGTTCGCCTCCAGGGCGGAGCCGGCGATATACGGACGAACGGGTCCTTCGAAATACATGGTCAGGCTCCTTTCTTGTTGATGGCCTGGAGATACTTCTCGTGCAGGCCCGGGTTGGAAGTCGCAATGGCGGAAACAGCCTGCCCGCGGGTTTTGCCTTCGCTCATGAGCCGGGAAATTTCGGTTTCATAGGCATTCACGCTGTCGCCAGAAACGGCGGCGGCGGGCTCTTCGGCTTTGACGGGCTTGGTGGCCTGAGAGCCCATCTCTGCGAGAGCGGTCCCGCGCTTGGTCTTCTCGGCTTCGAAGAACGTTTTGTATGCCTCGCCGGCGGTGAGGCCTTCGGTGATGGCTTTCTGGGTTGCCTGCGGATCGGCTCCGGCATTCAGGAGCGAGGTGATGCGCTCTCGTTCGGCTACGGCACCGGTCTGGTGCGCCTCGGTTACGGCCTTCATCATCTCCTGCTTGCCCTGTTCCACGCCCATCGCGATGACCTGCGAATACAGATCCGGATGGTTTTCCTGCAGTGTCTTGAGATCCATGTTTCGGGAACTCCTTTCATTTGTTATGGCCAGGGCTCGCCCCCTGGACCCGATAGAATCGATCAGGCCCACGGCGTGGGCTTGCTTCCCTATGAATTCCTTACCGTCCGCCATCGCCAGAGCCTTTTCGGCAGTGATGCTCCGCTGAGTCGACACGGCGTCGATAAACATCGAATAAATGCCATCGACCATGTCTTGCAGATACGCCCGGCCCTCGTCTGAAAGCGGTTTCTCTTCGCTGGTGAGCCGTTTATATTTCCCGGCCGTGATCGGTGTTTTCTTCATGCCGATCTTCGAATAGAAGTCACTCAGGTCGTAATGGTCCATGACCACGCCGATCGATCCAACGATTGCGGCTTCGGTCGCGATGATCGAGTCGGCAGAACTACCGATCCAATATGCGGCGCTCGCCATCATCCCGTTCGCAAATGCGACGATGGGCTTTTTCCCGCGGGCGGCAAAGATTTCGGCAGCCAGTTCGGGCGTACCGTCGACACTTCCCCCGGGGCTATCGATATCAAGCAGAATGGCATCCACGCTGCTGCGGCTCATGGCTGTGCGGAATGCCTCCGCGACGACATCAGCGCCGGTGCTCCACTCGTCCCATCCGATCAGCATCGGGGTTTTCGTGATGACGCCGTGGATCCGGATCGTGGCAACGCCATTTGAAACGGACAGCAAATCCTTTGCAGTTGGCGCCGGCGGGCGACTTCCCCATGCCTCAAGCGCCTTTTCATCTTTGGCCTGGCATGCCGAAGCACATTTCGAAATGATGTCGTCAAGGCAGCCGGGACGAATTGACCAAGGCCGATTCAGTGCATGCAAAATTGTGTTCATACGGTCGGCTCCTTGATCATGGCTGCAACAACAGCAGCGCGCCGGGTCTGTTGTTCGGTGGTGTTGCCCTGTTCGGCGTCTTCTTCCTTCGTGGGAGCGGGTGCCTTCGGCGCCGCGGGTTCGATAGACACGACGGCCAGGCCGGCATCTTTCAATTTTCCTTTTTCCCGGGCGCGTTGCTGAATGATGTCTTCGTAGTCTTTGCCGTTCGCGGCCGCTTCGTCGGCCAGCGTCGACAGGTTGTAGTCGATGGCCATCTTGGAAGCCTCGATTTCCTTGACCGGATCGACCCAACCCCAGCCGCCGCCAATCCACAAACCACGGCAATACGCCCATCTGCGTTCGTAAAAGCCAGGGGCGTCGAACAGCCCGCGCAGAAAGGCTTCCTCGAGAACCATTTCATATACCGGCTGACATAGTTTCGCGGCCAGCCACTTGCGCCAATGCGTGAATACCCGCCGACCTTCGAGCAATGCCGCGCGGGCACTGCTGTAATTGGTCTGCGAAAAGTCTTTCATTACCAGCTCGTAAGGGATGCCCAAACACGCGCATATCGTCCGGATGGTGGACCGGAAGAACGGTTCAAAGCCTTCAGCGCTGCGGCTCGGATCGACGAAAGAAACCTCGTCACCTTGCTCGTTGTAATAGACCAGCCCGGGTTCCATCTGCTGAAGGCGTGTACTTGCGGTTTTCGTAGATGTTTCCGTGTCCGTTGCATTGCGCATGGCTTCCTGGATGGGGTCCGTTTTCTTCGTCAGGATCATGGTCAGACACGCCTGGATGCGTTCTTTCATGACCCATGCTTCGCGGGTCTCGGCGACATCCTTGAACAGCGTGAGAACCGGAGTCAGAAGCGGAACGCCGCGGATCTGGCCGGGACGCAACGGGCGGTAGATGTGAAGAATCTTCGGCCGGTCGAAACTGTCTCGGGCGTCGATCACGTCATAGTCATTGAGCTTCCCGGCCTTGCGGATCGAATATTTATCCGGCTCTCCGTGCGCGCCAAGCAAAATCCCGTATTTGTAATTGCTATCTGAAGAGGCGAGGCGGTCGGCCTCGATGATCTGAAGTCGACGCGCCAGAGGCTGCGCGGAATCTTCGATCCATGTGGGAATGACGACGGATTCGCCGTCCTCGATAACTTTGCGTACTGCAAGATATTGTATTTCATCGAATGTAAGACGACGGCCGACATCGGCGAATACGTTGAATTGCGCCCAGATGTCTTCGGCCTGGCGCCGGATCGTTTCGGCTTTGTCTTCTGAGATGCCAAGGTCTTCGGCTCGGATGCGCGATTGAAGTTGCAACCCATTTCCGGCGATATTGATCGACATGGTTTCCGTTGCGCCGGCGGCCACGCCATCCATCGTGTTCTGTTCACGGGAACGATTGCGCAGCGCTTCCAGTTCGTAGTTCATGGGGTCTGGATCCTGACGGCCCGTCGACCAGTCTGAGCGAGTGCGGTCGCGAGATGCGCCACGATACATGGTTGCAGCTTCGAATTTCAGACGGTCGACAGCGCGCCGGGCTCCCCAAGTCGGGAAAACCGCCGCGATCGCACGATCGATGACACGTCCGATGTCCATCACTGAGGTCTCCCGAAGGTGATCTTGTTGAACGCACCGCCGCCGCCGGAAGCTTTCGCCTCTTCGGCACTGATTTCACGGTTCAGTTCCTTGATGGCTGTCTGAATCTCGGAAATATTCGCCCTGGTGAGCGATCGACCGTAGGCCGTATATGACTGAGCGCCAGCCAGAATGGCTTCTTCTGCTGTTTCATAGGTGGCCAGCCGGGTCTTAAGTTTGGCTAGTGTTTCCGCGCTCATCGTTGCCTCCATCGAATTCGGCGCAAGCAAAAGGGGCCGCTGTGGTGTTGTGCCCACAACGGCCCCTTGGAATTGCTCGCTCGGATGAGGGATCAGCTCGTCCTACTCAAATAATGTGGCATTTCAAGCCCCGGGTCAATAGAACGTGGTATTTTACTACACGAACTTCAGGCGCTCGGATGTTCGACGCTCTTGAATCGTGTCCCGCAATATGTGCATTTATGGCTCCTGATCGGCGGTTTGCTGCAATATACCCGCGCGCGGGACCGGTGACACAGCGGGCACTTAGCGCCGTCGACTTGGTCGTATCGGACTGTTGCATCCTGGATGAGGAACACGAGCTTTCGAAGCGTTTCGATCGAGATACCGAGGTGTTCTACCATTACCGTTTGAGCCATCCGTTTGTGCCTCCGAGCCATTTATTTTCGTGGTCATCTTCGCGAGGGGCCTTCATTGTCTTTGGTTCTCCCGTTTCCCCGGGCGCCGGCCACCATCTCAGGCCGATCATGTCGGCTGCTGCGTGTGACAGGACGGCGCAGTCCCAGAGATCGTTTCTTTTGTGCTCTGGACATCGCCAGAGCCCCCGGGAATCTCGGTATTCCGCTGTGATGTGCTCGAGATATGCTGGCGAAGTTTCGCGATGCAGGTGGAATCCGCCGCGGGCATTCGGCCCAAGCGCGATCTTGCCCGCTATCATGTCTTTGAAATACGTCGTGTTGATCAACGCGAGAGCCAGGCCGCCCGGTATCGGCTTCCCATCAGGATACTGATCCTGCTTTTCCAGCCTCCATGGTCGGTTCATGCGCTGCATGCCCTTCGACGCGCGGCATTTTTTGATGCTGCGGCTGATATCGTAAACCTCAGCGGTCCGGTGACCGCCGGAATCCCACAAACCGAAGCATGGCCGCATCCCGCCGAAGCTGGACGTCTCGAGTAACCGGATCAGATCGGTGGCTGATTGCATGTAACCTTCCACGAGTAGCCAACTCTCGAGGTCTCGTCCGAAAGCTCGGATCTCAAACCAGAAACCTAGATCCTGAGAGTCAACGCCGAAGGTGATGCCCAGGACGCCGGAGTCCGGTAGCTGGCCGGCAGCGCGTGCATCCTTCAGACAGGCCACTTCCTCGATCTTTCTCGACTTGTTCTCGTCAGGGTTCCACGGCAACGCCAGGCCGGAGTTGATGAAGTTGTGAAGCGGCCCGAGGAATCCGACCTTCGCCTGGTCATTCGCCTTCAGGAACCTAACCGCCATGTCGCCCCACTTCGTTACTGGGCTGTACATCTCCGGCAGACGCAGGGAAATATGCTCTGTTTCGTCCGGATTCTGCGGAACCCATAGGCCGGAAAGGCACATCTGAAATTTGTCGCGCTCGCGGATATCGCCCTTGCATGATGGACATTCCACGTATGTCTGCGCCCGGATCTCCTTCAGATTGTCGCATTCTTTCGGCCACTTCACGTTTTCCCACTCGATCGGGAACCTGGAACCACACCGCGGACATGGGACCTGAAACAGGCTTCGCGACCCTTCGTCGTAATTTCTGCAGATGATGCCATTCGGAAGTGTCGGCGTGCTGCTCATGATCCCTTTTGAATCGCGAAAAAACTTCAACCGCTCAAATGCAAGGCTTACGAGATCGGCTTCGGCATTCGATTCCGTGTAAATCAGAAATTTATCGGTTTCGTCCAGGACAATGTATTTGCAACTCTCGGCGCTCATCTGGTTTGGGTTCGCACCTCGAATGAAAATCGTCATCGCGTCCAGCTGCAGCTGTGTCTTCTGAAAATCATATCTGTCATCGGTCTTGTGCCGTCTCAGTGCCGGGTTGTGGTTGATCAGTTGGACCAGCTTCCCCTCGCTGAATGACTTCGCCGCGGTGAGTGACGGGCGAACAAACAGCGCATTTCCCGGGGCGTTGGCGATCGCGTAGCAGAGCATCAGCGCAGTCGTTGTGGTCTTAGTCGTCTGGGCCGCCCAGCTCAGGGTGATTCGACGGACGGCTGGATCCGCGAACGCCTCGAGCGGATATCGGGTATACGGGGTCATGTCAGTTCGGACCGGGCCCTTGATCGGGCTCACTCTGGTCGTGAATTCGATATTCGCCTCGACCCATTGCCACGGGTTCAGATCGGCCGGCGGCGTCCAACTCTCCGCCCAGAGGCTGTTGAAGCACGCGATGTCTGAAATCATGCGGCGGCCAACCTTGCAAGCGCACGGCGGATCTCTGGCTCGAGAAGTTTCTGAATCTGGTGCCAGGGAAGGCCTTCACATTGCGGGGATACCCGGCCCGGAATGTCGAGCAGGATTGATTTTGCCGACTCAATGTTCCGCTTCATGAACGTATTGAACTTCGCTGTTTCCGTCAGGGCGCCGGTTTCTTTCAAATACTTCACCAGCCCCTGTTCGGCCTTGGCCAGAAGGTCGAGCGCATCCTGCCAATCCTGGAACCATCCCCTTGCCGTCGGATCGTTTGCATCCACGGCGTCGCACCATTTCCGATGCAACTTTTCTTCGGCATCACGGAGGCGTTTTACCCCAGCCTCGAGTCCGCGGGCTTGCCGCTTGGCAGGACGCGTCGGCGCCTGGCCATTTGGCTTGCATCCGACCACTTTCGTGTGCAGTAGCTCTGCTGCGGCGCGCGCCTTCGAGTCGGACCGCCGTACCGGTTGGGCGAGGATCCATGACACCCATGCGGCCAGGTCATAGCCTTTGCCGCGGACGAACTTCGGGGCGCCAGCAGCCAGGAGTCGCTTGCGTTGCGCGCATGCAATGTTGAGCTGTCGCTCGAGTTCCTCGGCTGTTACGTGTTTGGATGCCTGCGCCATGTTGTATCACCCGTCCTTGCGTATCATCTATTTCAAAATCGCTGCGCGCTCGAAGCGGCCGAGCCGTTCCCGACCCTCTTCTAGTTCACCCCCAGGAAGGACCCGCCAAATTTTCAGCACCCCGAAAACCCGCATCAGAAGCGGGTTGCGATGCGCCGTTGAAAGCGGCTCGGGGAGCGCGTTTGCGAGTGGGTTGAAGATGTGCTTGGTCCGACCCTGGCTCTGTGCTCCGAACTGTTTGCTGACGCCGCAGACCTCTCTGCCGATACCGCCGAATTGCGCATGCCGCCCGGGCCTTCTGTCGCCGCTCCCTGACGACCTTTGCTCTGACGACGTCCGGAAGCATACCCAGGAGAGCCTTGTCTATAGAACGTATCAGCCGTCTGCTGATGTCATCGGCCCGACAAAAGATGGCGATGCCGTGTGTCTCGCTCATCCCTGCCTCCTCGTCTCGTTGTATGCCATCTTCGTGCAAATCGCGGCGTCCAGGTCGATCTGGTAGAAGCCTGCCAGTGAAAGCGCCAGGATAACGACGTCTGCCAGCTCAGCAGCCACGCCCTCAGGTTTGCCATCGGGACCGGTCCATGACTCCAGACGCTGGCATCGGTATGCCTGTCCGACCTCAGCAACCTCGCAATGCAGGTGGGCGACGTGGGAATCGAACTGCTCGAAGGCATCGAATCTGCCGGTGTTGATTGCGATCGAGAGAGCGGATTCTTGAAGGCTGGCAATAGGTGATCGGATTGGCTGTTTGGCTCGCAGTTCTGCGCGCATTTCTTGATCACTGATATCGAGTCCGGCCGGCACAGGTAATACGTCTCCCGGCTTCATGGTTTTCAGTTTTCCCATGAATTCTTTCTTGATCTCTTCGCTGCTCTGTTTCATGCGGCAATCTCTTTCTCGAATACAATGAAGTGCCGTGCTCGAGCATTGCGGCCAGTGGTCACGCAGACGGCTGCGACCTCCTTGGGGTTGAGACCCTTGACGGGGGTTGGCCACAGATAATGGATGATTCCGACACGGGCACCAGGTGCCAGGACTTCGACGGCCCGAGTCAGTAGCTGATGCGGAGTCGGATATTTGCTTGCTCCTGGCGGATATTTTGCGGCGTCGATTTCGCTGTACGGTGGATCGATCAAGATTGCTGGCCACGGCTGACCATCGAGCATGGGCCACGGGTCTCGGGCATCCTGGTCGAAATCCGGTGATACGGCAGGGTCGAGGTCCAGCGTCTTGTCGTGTGGTCCGAATCCGCCGCGATAGGGGTAAAACCGCGCGAGCCCACCGCATGCGTGAAGGACGGGGACGTTCACCGATACACCCAGGAGTTTCCTTGCTCGTTCCGGGAAGCCTCCGAGATAGGCACCGTATCGTTTCGTTCCATTCGCTCGTTTGGCGCGCCCCAGAAGCCAGAAATCTGTGATCGGGCGATAATTCATTTTGTCTGTCCTTTTGTCTGCGTATAGTTGTTTATAGTTGTGGAGGGTATAAATATATATAAGAACGGCATCAGTAGATGATGTGGAGGGTTGTGGATGGTTTTTCCGGTATATTGGGGAAAACAACACGATTTTGTTTAATGCGTCCTACAATGGGTTGATTTTCCAGTTTTCCTAGAAAACCCTCCACAACCCGGCGAATCAACATCAGAACAAGACGTGAGGGTTTAGCCAACCCTCCACAAAGGACCATAAAACCCGGCACGAGCTGCCGAAAGTGTGTCATTTTCACCGCGCTTTCACGGCAACGATCGACTTGCGATATGCCTCAAGCTTTTCCTGAAAAAAGGACACATCGTCCTGTGTGAGGTCGTCGGACGGCTTCAAAATCTGGTATACATTCCCGGTCCGAGTCTTTGCTCTGGGATAGTGTTTTGTCATAAAACGGCCGAATCTGGTCTCGGTGACCGGGTGTTCGTTTGTTTCGTTGCACCAGAGGCAATACAGGGCGTAAACCTGACGGGAATAGATTGTCATGCAGTTTACGGGAATCTCTTCATTCTGCCAGGCGTGCAGGAATTTCTCGGGGGTCCGTTCGCAGAGGTGAGATAAAACCTGTTTTGCCTCGGTTGCCGGGGGCTTTGCGTGCGCTCCGCCGAAGTCTGAGCAATCATAGTTGAGCAGGTAGTGATACAGGCCGGCCGCTCCACCGGCTGCGATTTCGGCGCCTATTTCCTTGTAATATTCGGCAGGCTCGACCCGATCGCAGCGCAGGACAAAGAAACGCCGATCATCGCTGTCGATCAGAAGCGGAACATCTTCATTCGAGAGAAAGACCAGGTTGCAATGATTTGCCTCGACGCGAGGTTCAATGCCCTTCCGATTGATCCAAGACGTGGCACCGGTCACCAGGCCTTTGATCCGGTTTTTCACCTGAACCTGCTGCAGGTTGCTCACAACTTCATCGGCCACCATCATCAGCCGTCTGGAAAGCCAACCAGTGAAATCACTCTCGATGGTCTTCTGGTCAACAACGCTGCCGTAATCGCCGTAGATCTTCAGGATGGTTTCGAACAGCAGATTCTTGCCGGTTCCCTGGGCTCCGTGGATCACCAGCGCGGTCGCCATCTTCGCGCCAGGATGTTGGAGCGGCCAGGCCAACCAGCAAGTCATCCAGTGACACGCTGCCTCGTCGTAATCAGACATGTGCAGCAGGTGCTGAACCAATTTTTGATGGGGCTTAGATGCGTCGGCGACCAGGGGCCAGCCTTTGAATAAGTTGATCTGATGTTCGGCGGCTCCGCCCGGTTCGAAGACAATATCTTCCATCTTCACAACCCGCTTTTTCATGGTCTCAAGCCAGCGTTTGCCATCGTTCGGGAGTAGATGTCGGAATGCTTCGACCTTCATCGACTTTGCCTGGTCGGTGTCCCATATTTCCGACAATCCGTGAATCAACGCGTACCGTTCGTTGAGCTTTTCAACGAAATCCGGGGGGGCATGATCCTTTTCCTTCCGGAATTTGATTTCCTTCCGGAGTGAATGGCGGGAAATGCCCAGCGTTTTGGAGATGGCAATTTCGAGTTGTTCGGCGCGGACAGGGGAGAGCTCGATCACCGACAAGGCCCGTATAAGCTCGTTCGAATGGTCGGGCTGGACGAAACCGAACAGATCCCTGGAATATTCTTTAAGCGTGCCAATCGCGTTATCCACGAAGGGCGCGGCGACCAGGTAATCATCGATTCCCTTTGCGCCCGACCATACGACGATGCGCACCAGGGCGCCACGGGCATACAGTTTCACGGCCAACTCATACAGTGCGAATCTGACGCCGGGATTTGTCCAGAGATCAGAGTCAAAAGCGAGGAATATCGTTCGGCCGTCAACTCGGAAATCTCGCAGACAGCCCCACATCTCTTTATCCCGCCAATCTTCCCGAGAGCGCCCGCCCGCCTTGAAGTTCCAGACGCCAGGAAGGCTGATGCATGGTTCGCCATGCTGCAAGAGCTTCAGCGCCTTCTTTTCGCCCTCGGTGATCCAGATCGGAACATTATTTTTTTCCTTCAAGGCCCAGACTTCCTGGGGAATCCACGGCATGGCAGGAATGCCCAGGGGCTGCAGGTATTTCGTCCCGTTCACCTCGGGATAAAGGCGAAATCGGCTGTATTGATGTGTTCCGGTTTCATCGCAATTTTTGAACTCAACCAACTCACACGACTGGAGTATTTCAAGGCCTTCGAGGCGGCTTCGGCCGAGAGACCGGCGAAGATCTTCACGGTTGCCGCGCCAGAGTCTAACGTCAGCACGTTCGAGCGTGGCCGGCATCAAACCAGACCGGGCCATATCCTCCACAGCAAGCTTGACGGTGCCGTTCGAAGGATCGCGGCCCTTCCAGAAGTTCCCGTAAAGGTCCAGATCTACCTCGATCGGCCTCGGAACAATCTTTAGCTGAGGCTGGGGGTTCATCGTCTGCCTCCGTCCAGCGCGTAGAAACTGCGTTTTATGGGGAATCGGGGCATCACGCCGTATTTCACTTTGAACTGAACGGCTGCCCACCCTGGTTTGAAATTCCTGAATCGGCCGGTCTTTTGGAGCTCCTGAAATGTTATCCAGCAATGAAGTACATCAAGAATTGCGTGGTAAAGAGTTTCGTATGCTTCATCGTTTCGAAGTTCTTCGGCTGTGCCGGCAGCTGCGCCAAAACCGACCAGTGAAACGATCCGGTGCTTGAATTCGCGCAGGAATATGTCTTCGTTATCGAAGGATGGGTTGGCCATCCCAAAGCACAGAGCTTCCGTCCACAGGTGCTGCGCCTTGGGCTGTAATTCGAATATTTTGGCCAGGCTGTGTGGCTCGTCGTTTGAACTCTGCTTGTGCAATGGGATGGCCATGATGGTGTGTCTCCTTCAGCTAAAACGGGACTTCGTCCTGGGTTGGGTCGTAACCGGCATTACGGGACTGAGCGTCAGCATCAGGAGGCGGGCCATCATGTTGGGCCGGACCCTGTCCGCCTGCCGATCCAAGAAACTGAATCTGATCAGCCACTACCTCGGTCGCATACCGCTTCTGCTTCGATTCCTTGTCTTCCCAAGACCGTGTCTGCAGACGGCCTTCGAAGTATGCGGGGCGTCCTTTGGTCAGATACTTCGAGCAGTTTTCCGCCTGCTTTCCCCAGACGACGACATTGACGAATTCGACCTCTTCTTTCATGTCGCCGTCTTTGCCCTTGTATTTCCGGTTGATTGCTATGCCCATCTTGGCAACCGCCATTCCCTGGGGCGTGTATTTCAACTCAGGATCCCGGGTAAGGTTCCCGATCAGCATGACTTTGTTGAGATTCGCCATTGTTATTCCTCGCCCTCCGGCTCGTCATCAACGTCGTCGTCTTGATCGTCGCTGTCGTCTTCGGAGTTGGCTTCATCTTCCGGAGATAGTTCGCCAACTTCCTTTTCATCCAGATTCCGCTCAGTTTTGCCGGCTTTGGCCTTCACGTCGTCCAGGACTAGCTGCCGATCGGCCGGGAGCATGTCCTCTTCTTCAACGATTTGGTTCAGATCGAGCCGGAACAGTGTTTTCTTGCCGGCGATCGGAAAGTTGAGACGCCACTCGCATTCGACGCTCTTGTTCTCGTATCCGGTCGAAAGCTGAGTGATGAGGAGATCGATCTTGCTCGAGCATTCTTTGATCTTGGCCGAATACATCGAAGCGTTTCCGCTCTTCTGGTCTTCGAGCTGGGACTTTCGCTGAAGATTCAGGATGAGATCGGACTGAAACGTATTCTTTTCCTTCTGCGTGAACTCGACCGTCAATTCCTTCGAAGTCTTGCGGATGAGAACCGGAGCTTGTTCATCGATGAGTTTGTCGGCTTTCTCTTTTGCCGTCTTTTCTTCCTCAACAGCACCAGGGATGCTGACATCGAGCATGGCCTTGAAACGATCATGGATTGCCTTGCCCATGGCGACGGCGTCGATGATGTCCTTGGCGACCTCTTCAGACAAGCCGTTTTTCCTGGCCTTGTTAATGTATTTTTCCCACTCCTTGGGCTTCACGGTTTCGAATCCGACAACAGTGGTTGGAGAAACTTTGCCTACATTCGGCTCGAGATGATTGATGACTTCAAGGCCGTGCAGTTCGGCTTCGAAATCGGCCAGAATGCCTCGGGCCTCGTCCAGGTTGTTGCAGGACTGTATTCGTTCCATGTGTGTCATTTGGTTCGTCTCCTCAGTTTGTTTTGCCCTCGACGTCATCCGTCCAGGACTTCTTCAACAGGTGTTCCACAAGTGTTTGTGCTGTTTCCCGATCGCCCGGCGTCCATATTCGCAACGAGGGGTATCGATTCTGCCAAGCAATCAGGGTTCCGCGGATCGAGTGCGGATGCGTGCCGTTGGGCCAGTCCTCATACAGACAGTTCAAAATTCCATTCATTGATGCTTCTATGACCAGGTGGAACCGGCGGAATTTGTTCGATCGTTCCAGTTCTCGCTCGAACCGGTCACGCTCCCACGTCATGCACTGGACGATCTCGTTGTGTCTCTTTCGCTCCACCACAACCGAGTTTTCGAGGCCTTCGATGCTGTAATCTCCGGTCTTCAGCGTCCGAATCTCGCTCGGGTGCGAAAAGGAATACGGGAGCTGTTCGCGAGTGTCTATGATGATCGCTGGAATGTTCATGATTACTGCCCGTTGAGCGCGTTTTTAGCGATCCTTGCCATTTCATCAACGCCTTCGTTGCTCACATACCCACGTTTTGAGGCTATGTCCTTGAGCGCGGTCTCATACCGTTCCATCGTGGTTGTAATCAGGGTGCCTTTGTCGTTCGTGATCTGGTTCACATCCACGCCCAAGGCCGCTGCGCATTTTGCAAAAAAAGAAGCTGGCGCCCACTTTCGGCCAAGCTCAATGGCGCTGATATCGCAAATACCTACGCCGATGGCCTCGGACATGGCTTTCAGCGTCACAAGTTTCGATATGCGAACATCTCGTAGTCGTGTTCCTCGTGCTTTCACAGGCCAGCCTCCTTGATGAACTGAGACGGCTCTTTTTCGTGGAGCAGGACAAGCCGTTTTCGGGCGCGGGTAAAGGCGACATATGCCAGCCGGCGTTCTTCTTCGAGGTGCTTTTCACGGATGGAACGGTTTTTTGGGAATTCGCCCTGGTCGAAACCGACGACATAGACGACATCCCATTCCAGCCCTTTGGCGGCGTGAGCGGTCAGCAGAGTGACCCGGTTATCGACACCCTTTTCCAGCTCGGTGTGCATGTCCTTGCCGGCTTGATATTCGAGCCACTGAGCCGGGGTCATGGTCGCGCAGTTGATAGCCAAAGTTTCGATGAATTCCTGATCGAGGTCAGCGATAAATTCCCGCCAGTTGCCGGCTAAACTCAGAATTGAAACGCGGTTCATGGCCTCACGCATCTGCGCGATTTCGTTATCGGGGTTTTCGTCGCAGTAGGTCGCCCACATGCCCATTCCGCGATGAGCGGCCCGGCCTTGCAGAGTCCGCAAACCTTCAGGGTTGACATCGAAGAACCGGAGCCCCTGGGAGTAGAACGCCAGGTCATCAGACGGATTGACGGCCATCCGGACCGCTGCATGGAACAGTTTCCAGCTGTCCGAACTTTCGATTCCTTTGGTTTTTGCCCCGACCTTGAACGCGGGAATTTCCTTCACATTGGCGGCTTCAAGGCAGGTTTCCAGAATCCCGTGCGTGCGACCGATGACGGCTATCTGTTCGGGTTTGTTGAAGCAGATCTCATCAGCCAGCATTTTGGCCAGGCGATCCGGGCCGCCCTGAATAACTTCTATTTCGCCGCCCTCGATCACGGGAATCAGGGTCTTTTCGATCCGGTCCTTGTTGTGCTCAATGAGGCTGTTTGCGGCCTTAACGATGGGTGTTCCGCATCGGAAGCATTCTTCCAGCCTGATAACTTCGGCGCCCTGGTGGGCCTTTTCGAAATCGAGGATGATCCCGAGATCCGCGCCGCGCCATCCGTAGATTGCCTGGTCAGGATCTCCTACCGAATACAGATTCTTCGGGTTGATGGCTTCATGAAGCGTATATTGCTGATGATCAGTATCTTGATACTCGTCCACGAAGATGTACTCGAGTTGATTCCGATAATGAAGAAGAGCCTCGGGGCATTCCCTGAACAGTCGCAAGACTTCGATGAGCAGCTGATCATAGTCCATGGCATTACACTGCCGGAGCCGAGACCAGTATTCCCGGAGAATCCGCATGATGTTCGGGTCGTTCGGCTCGGTGCCGTCATGTGCCAGTTCCTGTTTCGCTTCGGCCAGGGCTTTTTTCGTTCCCTTCCAGCCATATTGATTTACGACGGATTCGAACAGCGCTTCGGCTTCCTCTGGCTGAACAACCGATATTGCCTGGCCGCTGGTTGTTCGGTATCCGATACGTTCGCCCCACTTGGTCAGGATTCGATAGCTGACAGAATGGAATGTGCCCGTCCAGATCCGCCGGGCCACCGCGCCGATCTTCAGCGTAAGCCGGTCCTTGAGTTCGTTTGCGGCCTTGCGGGTGAAGGTCAGGCAGAGAATTGAATCAGGCCGTGTGCCATGGTCGATCAGCCGTGCGATTCGATTTACGATGGTGGTGGTTTTACCCGAGCCGGCGCCGGCCACGTTGAGAATAGCGGATGATGTAGATTCGATAGCTCGAAGTTGCGACGGGGTTGCAGTCAATTCGCGCCTCCCATCTTCATGACGGTCCAGGCGACGTCGAAGTCTGGCTTCGGCTCGTGGCACGTCGCGAGAATGACCTGGTCGAATCCGATCGCACCGCACGCAGCGGCGACGGAATCAAGACGGTTTTGGTCTGCCTCTGCCATTTCGAGCAGGCAGACACTCGGCCGGCCACATCTGGCGATCTGGAGAGATGCGACCAAGGCGCATAGAATGACCAGCTTTTCACCGCCGCTAAGGGTGTCGAATGAGATCCGCACGCAGTTTTTCACTACTCCAAAATCAACCTCGGGCTTGCCCTTGTCGTTCACGATCTGGAGATAGGCGTCATACATAGGGAATGCAGCAGAAACAGCTGTGCGGAAGGGAGAGATGATCGCTGAGGTTGCCTTTTCAAGAAAGATATCTCGGGCTTTCTTGAGGTCGCGAATCAGGCTCTTGAGATCGTCGAGCTTCTTTTCGGCGTCCTGGCGGTCCTGCTCAGCTCGAATGCGCGTCTCGGATACCGACTGTGCGGCCGTGAATTTTTTGATGGAGTCCTGGATCTCTTTCTTTTGGACCCGAAGGCCGTCAATACGGGCTGTCAGAATCACGGTCGATTCGACCGCCGGCATCTCTGTGTCAGCTTCAGCCTTTTCAAGATCGGCCTGCATTGTTTTCAGCGTCGATTTGTAAGACTCGACCGCATCGGTAAGAACCCTGATTTCGGTGCCCAGCTCCTTGCGGATGGTGGCATTATTGATGCCCTGCTCGACATCCCGAATTTGAGCGGCTGATTTGCTTTGTTCCTCCTGCAGGACTTCGAGTTCGCCCTCGAGGCCGGCCGCCTTGAAATCCCAATCGTCCAGAGTGTCGCCCAGAAACTCCGCGTCAGTGCTGCAGGTCGGACATTGTTTATGATCGCGGATGGACTTGATGCCATCGCGAAGGCGCTTGATTTCCGGTCGGATAGCCGACATTCGATCCCGGATCCCCGCGTCTTGATTCTGCAGTTTGCGCAATTCATCAGGGGTGCGTTCCGCGCCGATCGCAGCCAGACGCCCGTTCAGATCCCCGATTTTGCTCGTGGTGTCGGCAAGCTTCTGTTTCCCCTGTTTTATCTGGTCGGTCAGGCGCTGCCGATGGGTCATCTTCGCCGAAGCCAGCTTCGCGCGCTCGTCGTTCTTGGCCTGTTCGCTCGTGAGCTTTTCAAGATCCGCTTCAGCAGTCCGAAGCTTTTCCTGCCATTCGGCAAGGGTCCCGGCCGGTAGTTGGTTGTCCTGTCCCATGAGTCGTTTGATGTTCGCCTGACAGAGTTCGACTTCTTTTTTGAGAATGCTTTCTCGTTCCGCCAGGATGGTGAACACCTTATCGAGGGGCTCTTCATAGTTGATGGACTGTCCGGCTACTTTCTCGATGTCAGCGAACAGGTCCGGAGCAACCGGCCCGACAGTCATCTTGAGATTGTCGGACAGCCACGCAGCGCGCTTATCACCGGAGAGAGTCAGGAATTCATTCGGATGGAGCGATTCGGCCGGCATGACCAGAGCCGGGGGAGTGCAGTAATCAGCGGCTTTCGTTTCTTTGCCATTGACACTGATGGTCTGAGTTACAGCCGAGCCCTTTTTCTCGAAACGCCGGGTGATGATTGTCCCATCTTCGAGCGTACCGGTGACTTCCGTTGTTTTTCCAGACGCCAGTAGGTGAGTCGCAGCCGGAGCTTTGCCGAGGCCGGTGTACCCGGTTACAAGAATGCGGTAAGCATCGAGCAATCCTGATTTGCCGGAACCGTTCGGACCTGTCATGACCGTGCGAGGAGTGAGGGAAAAAGTTCCGTTCAGGCCCTTAAAGTCTCTCAAAATAATATTGGTCAGCATATTTCACTCCTTCACGGCGGCGGCCGCGTTGTAACGGGTGAAGAACTCGGCGACCTTGGCCGCGTCTGCTTTCCGGAGAGCGGCGAAATCATCGAAGTTCATCTCGTCGCGTACTTTGCAGGCGATCTTCCGGTTCGTGTTCTTATCGTTCAAGAACTTGGTCAGATCCTGTGGCTGTTCGGTTGCCTCTGCGGGTGTTCCGGTATTTTTGGCGGCAGTCGATGACGTCCGCTGTTTGGCGACATATTCACGCGCTGTAATGAGGCTTTCATGGGGCATAATTTCGATAGATCCACAAGTATTACAGCCGTTCATGGGCTCTGATACGGTCATGACGGCATTGCAGTCCGCGCATGTGTAGAATCTGAGTTGGGATTTTGTAGCTGTTGTTGCAGGAGGTTCTTCGACCTGGGTTCCGTCATCGATAACCGGGGTCTGAATCTCGGAAGGGTCGGCCTCGGCGTGCGTTTCATCGACGATTTCGGCTTCGGTGGTCACGTCGGTGACGCCAGTTTTCTCTATTTTCACCGCTAGGTTTGCGGCATCTTCGCCGGCGGCGATTCTGTCGGCCATCGCCACGATATCGTCACGCTTCTGTTTGGGATTCGCGTCGGCCGTGAAGCCGTAAACGAAAACATGGGCCTTGGCGCTCTGAACCTTCTTCCCGTAGTCTTCGGTGACATTCAATTCGGTCACGATCGGGGTCTTCGTCGCGATCGCAGGGTGTTGGGCCAAAAGGAGACGGTTGAGGATAGTTCCGGCTGACCGGTCGAGGAAGCGCTGTTTCTGGCTGAAACTCTCGAATGCTGCCTGGATTTCAGGATGCGAAATATTCACCCAATAACCGAGATCTCCAGTCAGTGCCACGAAATGCCAGGAACCCTGAGCCTTGACTACGGTTGGTTCTTTATCTATGACGCGGTTTCTGCCCCATTTGCCATTGTCGTTGTAATACGTGATTTCATTGGGGCGCTGGTCTCGGGTTCCCATCATTCCCAGGCTCGGGTGCTTCTTGATCTTCGCCTGAAGTTCCTGAACAAGGAGCGTGGGCAGGTTCACGAAGATGGTCTTGTCGATCGCAACGAGGTTTCCGGTGGGGCTATACCCGATCGCCAGTCCGCGGATGAACATGCTGGTGATGCTGCCGGTCTTTTCGTCCCGCTCGAAATACGGGTTGCCTCGTTCGCTGCCATCCTGTGCCATGAGGGTTTTCGGGCGAATGATCTCGATGCCAGAATACTGATTGATGAAGTCGTAACCTTCACCCAAGATCATCGCCTTCTGTTCGGGTCCGGCCGGAAACGCGAAGTGCTTCCCGTATTCCAGATTCACCTTCACCTTGAAGGCCCGTTTGGTCTGGCCGGCTTCAGTCAGGAAAAAAGCCTCACCGTCGCCCAGCTTCGCGATCATCTGATTCTGCCGCATCATGCCAACGACCTGGCCGAAGAAGTCGGGGTTCTTCAGCAGTTCGGGAACCGCTGGCAGGTTTGTGCTTGTGGTGGTATGTGTGCCTTCCATGTTATGATTACCTCTGTTGTATTGCTTGGTCCCGGCAGTCTGAAGCCGGGATTTTTTTTGAGGAGAAAAGAGCATGAAACGGTATTTTTTTCACGGGGATAAGTCAGACAGCGAGATTGATTCGTATTACTGCCGAGGCTGTGATGCCTTTGTCGGTGCAGAACATTTTCAAAAGACGAGTCACGATCTCACTCATGAACAACTGCTTAACTCGTCCTACGAGTATTTCAAGCTCTATTCAAAGACTGAGTGGCATCGGCCAAAGAGCGTGATAAATCTTTTGGAGACCCCCGTAGGCAAATCTCGATAACGGCCTCTTTACCGTCCAGCATTTTCAATGTCTCTTCCGATGGGTCTATCTCGATCGCCTTTTCCGGATATTCAGATCCAATGAAGGAAACAGTCACGCCGAGAGGGCGTAATGCTTTTGCGATAGCGGCGGCAAATATCGGTCTCGCTTCACCTTGATTGCCTATTATTTTGATGGTTGCCATTTCAAATCTCCGTTCTGACGGTGTTGTAGTCCGGCTCGCATCTCCCCGCGTCCGGGGCGCGCCTTCCGGCCAGTCGAGGCCTCAAAGCTGCTGGCGGATTCGAACCGCCCGCGCCGGGTCATGCGGCCCGGTTCTCTCCTGGTGCAGCCGGTGCGTGTTTTTTCTCAACCTGGATCAGGGCCGCTTCCCAAATGTCGGAGGCTATGACGTTCGTTCCGGCCAGTTCTGCGGCCTCGTCCATGCGCTCATGCAAAACGTGCTGAAACATCGCTGTAACTACGTTCAGATCAGATTGCGGCATGTATTTAGTTCCGAATAAATACGGGGTCACTAGCGGAAGTATTTCCTGGCACAGCCGCATGTGATGGACGGGGACGTTATTCATCATTGGTTCTGCCCCCTCGCCTCGAACGGCCGTATGCCTTGAGGGCCTTGCGAAATTCATCGATAGACTGTTTCAGGGCTCCGCCGATCGTGCCGGACGGATCAAGAACCTTGCCCTGCCTGGAGTGGATTTTCGGGATATTCAATTCGACCAGTTCCCGCCCAAACGCCGTGAGAGTGGCTGGCTGTTCAATCCGTTCTCGGCTGCACCAGATCAGGTATGCCTGATATAGGTCTGATGACAGACAGCAGATCCTCGGGATCGGAAGCCGATCATCATTCCACCGATCGATGAAACAGGCCACAGACTCGTGCCTGATGCCGGCGCTGATCTTCACACCGAATTCCCTGGCAGCCTTGATAGCTGCACGACGCAGGGTGGATTCCGGTATGCCGAAATCGCGGAGTAATTCGAGAGCCTGCCTGGTTTCCTCGATGGATGCGGGCGGTGTCTTCATTTCTCTCTCCTCAATTTAGAATGGCGATTTACTGGTGACGACTCCGGCCCTGATGAGCTTGACAACCTCATCCCGCGAAAAGAGAGGCCGCTTTCCCCCCGGGATGCGGGAAGAATCCTCAAGAAGATCGCGGACATGCTTGTCAACGTGGTCTGTGCCGCATCCGAGAAAGATCGCCAGTTCCTCACGAGTGAGCCAGGGCTTTGTTGCAATCGCGGCTCCCCTGATGACTGCATCTTCGTAGGTCATTTCGAGGCTACCTGCGGGATGAGCCGCTCAGTCAGCGCCTCGATGGCTACTGCGGACATTGACCGGTTGCTCTCTATGCTTACCCGCTCGATTTCGGCTTTCAGTGCCGGCGGCAACCGGAGCGTAAACGAGAACGTCAGCGCTGCTGGAGCTTTTACTTTTTTCATTGCGTCCTCCTTGCGGATAAAAGATGAGCCCCGAGGGTGAGCAAGCACCCCCAGGGCTCATCACACATGCAGGCACGAAGCCCGCGAGTGTGCTATAGTGAACGCCTCCGGCTTGCTCCGGGGGCGTCCGGCGATTCGTCGTCGGCCGTGTGGTTTGGCCGCTTCTGACTCTTGGCAGGGATGGAAGCGGCCCTTTAATTTCCCTTGACTTTATTCAAGTCGCGGTTCATGTTTTGAAGTAACTGATTACATAAAGATAATATCAGGTTAGCTAACATTTGTCAAATATTATTAGTTTAGCCTATAGAGAGGGTTTGCATGAACCTAGGACAGCGAATCAAGCATCACAGGAAGAGGATAGGGAAAACTCAAACTGAAATAGCTGAATTGGTCGGCACTTCCCAGGAAACAATATCGACTTGGGAAAGAAATGTTTACGAGCCTTCCCAGGAAGATATCAATAAGCTTGCCGCTATATTCGGCGTGACAGTCCACGATCTCATTCCGCTAGACACAGATACCAGAGAAGAAAAAAATGAAGCTCCTGGCGCCGCACAGGATAGCAGCCTGACGACCGGCGCTGGCATCGTCCGCATTCCCTTTTACGACGTCAAAGCCTCGGCTGGCCATGGCTGTTTCGCAGACACAGAAAAAGTCGAGACATATCTAGCCATGCAAGAAGAAATAATCAGAGCGGTGTTGCCAGGAAACCCGTCCCGCCTGGCCATTATCCAGGCATCTGGTGACTCGATGGAGCCGACTATTATGTCGGGAGAGATGTTGATACTGGACACGCAGGAGAAGAAAGTCGGGGTTGACGGGCTTTACGTGATCAGGCTGAACGACGCCATAGCCGTTAAACGCGTCCAGCAAATATCCGGCGGGCAGGTGAATGTCATATCGGATAACCCGCGATACAAAGAACAGCACTTGACGACGGAGGAAATCATTGTGTGCGGGCGCGTTGTTGCGGTTGCGTCGGTGAGGAAGGCGTGACAGCTGGCAGGAGAAGAAACAATGGAAGTCCTCATCCCGGTTGCGGTATTGCTTATAGCGTTTATATTGTGTTCAATATTGATATTCTTTGTTTTTCGAGAATTGATCCTCTGGTATTGGCGTATCAATGAGGCTGTAGACGCTATAATCGAAACAAAGAACAGCATCAAGGTCATCAGGCAGTTCTGCGACAACGAAGCGCAATCAAAATCAGCTAAATATACAGAGAAATAATAAATATGAAGCTACTGGACTCATTCAAGGAGAGTAGCAATGCTTGCGATTATTGGTTTTCTTTGTTGGGCTTCTGGGGTTTTGATCTGGGTTGGCAGCGCCAGCGCTATTCATGAGATATTGGCGGCGGTCATCGTCCTGAATGGCACTGTTCTCGTAGCCGCGAATCAGATCACGTCGTATCTCAGCAGTTGTATCGAGGCCATCCGGTCATCTGGACCCAAGGCCGACCCGTGGAAGGACATGAGTAGCAAACCTTCTGGCAACTCCCTGCTTGGCAGCTGAGACTATGGATATAGCAGCGGGGTCCGTTTCCCTTGTCTTTGTTTTACTCATCACCTTCTTAATCTTCTGGGTCTGTCGGGAGCTGATTCTATGGTATTGGAAAATCACCGAGGCCGTCGGGCTCCTGGCCGATATACGGAATGACCTGAAAACGATCCGGCTTTCCCTGGACGACGATGCAAAAATGCGCCTTCAGGTTCCACCGCCAGGGGTCGTATACAGCAACTCCCGGATGAAACTCCCCGATGCGGTCATGCCGGTTTTTAAGGACTGAGGCTCGAGCTTTTTCGCCGTCTGACTGTATCAAAATTGTATCAAAATGGCATGAAAAATGATGAAAAATGATGAAAAATAAACAGTGAAACCCGCATAAACACTGCATTCTTGCGGCTCTAATTCAAGTCCCGCTCCCGGCACTCAAGGTATACGCACGGCCTTCCGAAAGGGGGGCCGTGCTTACTTTCAGGTGATCCTGAAAAACATCGATCCGAAGGCCGATCATTTCAAACGCGGCCTTGAGGTCAGAGCCCTCGGCGGTAAGCAGCCGCGAACGAGCGACGCCAAGGATCTCCTCGATGTCACCGAGCCCGCTTTGCTCCATGCGCTTCGTGGCGTCGGCTGTTTCCTCGATCTCTCCGAGCGACGTCATCACCTTTGCCCGGTCCTCCTGCAGGGAAGTCAGCTTCGGTTTCACCAGGTCGCGGGGAAGCTCTCCCAGGGAAAGCTCAGTGAGCAGCGTTTCGATTTGTCGCTCGAGCGTGGCAAGCCGTCGTTTCAGGGCTGGTATTTCCTGCACCCTGGTCTTCACCTGAGCCGTCGAATCGGCGACATACTCCCGGACGGCCTCTTCCATCGCTTCCCTGGTGAGAAGTTTTTCGACCAGGACGCGGCGGATCTGGCCGACCAGTTTGCTCTCCTCGGGCCAGTTCGTATTGTCGCAGGTATGCCGGTTCCGGTTCGCGCAGCAGAGCCGGTAATCGTTCCTCAGTTTCGATCGCACGATGAATGCTCCACCACACTTCCCGCAGAAGATCATGCCGGCGAACGGATGAGCGCTTCCGATAGTGCGAATGCTTTTGCGCGTCGAGCTGTTCTCCTCGAGGCGATGCTGGACGGCCGCCCATGTATCCCGGTCGATGATGACAGGCACCGCGGTATCGCATGCCGCCCCGGCTTCGGCGTTCCATTCCGACCGGCCGTAATAGACCGGATACCGGAGCAGGTTGTGGAGCATCGACGGCGACCATGCTGACGCCTTGCGGGGCTTCCACCCGTTTTCCCTGAACTCTGAAATGATCGCCTTCAATCCGACGCCATCGAGATACCTGGTGAAGAGATGCCGGACCACCCGGGCCTCGTCGTCGTTGATCTCCAGCTTTGTCCGTTCCTTCCCGGTTTCGGCGTCCATCACCCGGATGTTGCGATACCCATACGGGGCCATGCCGCCGTTGCGGAATCCACGGCGGGCGTTCGTGGTCATGCCTGATTTGGTTTCAATGGCCAGGTTCTCGGAGTAGAACGCGGCAACCGCTTCAACCACCACCTCGAGCAGGCGGCCGGTGGCGGTGTCTGTGTCGATATCCTCGCGGGCGCTGACCACCTTGATGCCAATGCGGCGGAGCATGGTCTTGTAAACGCGAGAGGCGGTAACGTCCCGGGCGAACCGGTCGAACTTGCGAACCATCAGCACATCCCAGGGCCGAGGCGCGACCTTGGCATCACGGATCATTCGCTGGAAATCCGGGCGGGCCTCGACCTTCCCCGATTGCGCGGTATCAACGTATTCCTCGACGATCGCGCAGCCTGGCCAGAGCTTGCTGGCCTTGTCAGTGCATTCGATACGCTGGGTCTCGATCGTCGCGTCGTCTTGCTGATCGCTGGAATATCGCAGATACAGGGCAACTTTGGTTGTGGTCATGGTGTCTCTCCTTGGTAAAAACGCCCCGGAGCTGGTCGCGGCCTTGATCGTTGGCCGAGATTACTGTCCGGGGCATAATCGTGCAAAAGCGTTTTATGCCGCGATGGCTTCTCTTATGGTTCGCGAGTCTGAAAGCGGAAGAAGCATCGACACATCCTCGATGCGCTTCAGATCTTCGTCGTGGTAGATGTCGCGTCGATCATCGTAGATGGTGATCTTCTGATTTTCCCAGGAAGAGAGGTCATACCAGCGCTTGAATATATCGACGGATTTGCTTTGAACCTGGGAAGTATTCATTCCGTAAAGAGTCATAATTGCGCTTTCAGTGCTTCTTCCATGAACAAGAAAATCTATTTTTACCGGTTTATTATATTTTCCAGGTATTTCGATGCCGGATTCGAATTGAAGATCTGTCTCTGCGATGATCTCCTCAACCTCGTCGACAGCCTGAGATTGAATGCTGGCACGCCTGGTGAAATACAGATCGGAAACTCTGATGCATGCTTGGCCGAGCCGAAGAATCGACGTTGTCAGTTCTCGCTCGCCTGGAACTTCAAGGGACAGCGCCCCGCCGTCGCTCTTCGCTCCGTAAATGCGTAGAACATCCTCGATGATCTGCTGGCGTTTATTCGACGTCCACGGCTTAACCATCGCCGAGATCAGCCATGCGGTCGTCTGACCGAAGTCGGTGAGGATCAGCTTAGGGAACAACGTCGGGTCGTGCTTCACGAACACATCGATCGACGATCCGTCAGGATACGACAGGCCCGTCTCGATTCGGACATGGCCGACTCCGACCTGGTCGATCTGCCGAACGAGCTGGAAGCCAGCCAGTTCCTTCTGAATAGATTCGAATGTCATTATTTTGCACCATCCGGCGGCGTCAGCGTTCCCGTGTGCTGTATTTTCGCCATATTCAGAAAATAGTCGAAAAGGTCACGAAAAGCCAGATGAGAAACGTGCGAAAAGTCCAGAACATTGTCGGGGAGATTTCGGTCAGGGCATCGATCCGTCTGGAGAGAATGTTTGTGTGACCGTCCGGATTCCCGGTGATTATGCCCGCCAACGTCCAGTCGACAGATCGGGCCGATCGGAGTCGAGACGTTGAAGGTGGTCGCGCCGATCTCGGGGTTATACGTGATGGACAGCCGGGCGTCCATATTGCGGTCGTTCTTGATGGCTACTTCGGCGATCAACAACGGCGACGCGGCGCGCTTTGCGGTAAATCGAATGTCATCCGTGATGAGCTTCCCAGGGAGGTCTCTGAGTTCTTCAAAGTCTTCGCGATTCATATTTCCTCTTCACACTGAATTCTTCACGCTCCATACTTCGCATGGGGCTGGCGACGGAGGAGGCCTTTTTCTTGGGCTTTCGGAATGCTCCGATCCAGATCCATTTGCAGACGATCCTGGCGGCGTCCTTGCCGGGCGTGATCTACTCATCCAAATACCTTAGGGCGATTGTTGGGCCAATCAATATAATTAGAGCTATTATATAATTGTATTCCATGTAGAACGGTGGCCAATCGATAGGCGTATTTTCCGGCAACGGCCTGCATGTTTCGCAGCTCGTGTAGCCATGCTTGACTGCCTTCCAGAATGGAACCATGACGGTTCTTCCGTAATAATGACGCTGCCTGTGATATCGCTCGCCCTTCTTGGTGACGTAAACAGCTGGATGCTTTGCCTCGAGTGCAGACATCCATTGCCCGTAGTCGTCCTGGGTCGACACATAAAAGAGCATGGCAACCGTAAGCGATATCAGGAAGGCAGCGAGAGAAGGACTGACGTTTCGGTCGTATGTCATGGCATTGCATTATCTATAAATTTTATCTTCAGTCACCCAATATTATTTTATTTATTTTTCCACTAACCAGGAAACTAGATTGTGGCTTTATTGAACAGTCGATGTCTAAGGAAATATTCTCTTCGCTGGTTACCGCTTCGATTTTGATTGGGATAAACTCTACATTCTCTACGAGTATTACTAGAAAGCAAGAAATAAATAATTTATTTACATTTTCAAATTTTAATATTTCTTCTTCAGCAATTTCGCAATTTAGTATTACGTCCTCAAAATTAGAGTTAATTGAGTTTCCAATTAGATAATACTTTCCATTTTTTTGATAAACATTCTCAATAAAAAAATCCCCATAAACCGTCTTGCCCAACATTTCTCTTTGAAATTTAAATGCCAAACATCCTGTCGCTATAGATTCTATCTGCTTTGCATATGGAAATTCTTTTAATATGCTGATTGTGTTTTGCTTGTCTTTTTCTAATGTAATTGTTTTTGTTTTGTTATCTGAGTTACATCCTATTGCGAGTATTGCAAAGATGAATATCAATAATCTTACATTCATTTCTTCTTCGGCCTCCGAAACGTCCCGACCATCACGCCCTTGCAGACGATCTTAGTTTCGTCGCCTGGGGAAAATATCTTGGGCGAATAGGCTGAATTGTCACTGATGAGCGCCACCTCTCCGGTTGGCTCGCGGCGAAACCTCTTGCAAACGCAGGCGGCCCATCCATCGACACAGAAGCAGCCGACCTCTCCGCTTGGGCACTCCGTGACTTGTTTGAATAAGACATATTCACCATCCCTGATCCATGATTCCGCTCCAAACATGGAGTCTCCGGAAGCGACCAGGCCGAATGTTGTTTCGTCGTCGTAGATGTCCATGAACAGCTCATCGACTTTTTCGCCGGAGGCCGGAAGGTTTGGGTCGAGATTGCAGGCAATCGAGGAATATATGGGGATGGGGCGCTTTCTGGGAGCGACGGGGATTGCGCCGGGCGGGAGCTTCATCTTTTCTACCTCTGCGATGATCTGAGATGGCAGGAAACCGGGATGGTCTTTTGCCTCGGTCAGAATCTTGTCGAGCCAGTCCCGGATGGCCTTGGTAGCCTCGTCCGGGGCTGGCTGTTCCGTCCCCGGTTCTTTGATCTGGCCTTCCCACCAGTCCTTGGCATTCCCGTCGGCGCGATCGCGGGCGGCGGCGAAGAGAAACTTGCGCGTGGTGTCAGGGGAAAGGTTCAGCTTGCGGCAGGCATCGATGATGATGTCGTCGGAAAAGGTTGCCTTTTTCCCAGCCAGAACGTCGCGAAGATATTGATAGTTGATTCCGCTTTTATCGGACATCTGAACGTATGTTTTCAGCCCAAGGCGCTGAAACTCAAAAGATAACAGCTCTCTGAATGACATGCCCATACCTCCTGATTTTATAAGTGTTTCAAGGGTGTGTCATCTATTTTATGTAATTAGTTTAATTTATATTGACATAAATCAAGCGACTTGGTATATTCTTGGTGTGAGGTGCAAAACATGAAACGTATCGACCTGATTCCGATGGAAAAAGCCATCGAAAGAATGCGCGAGATCATTGGTGATATTATCTCTCGCGCTACCTACTACAACCTCGCAAAACGTGGACAGATAAAGTGTAT
>Ga0208665_10000023_pt1 | contig 37346 bp, 63 predicted proteins | sample Methanogen_OWC_FD_187365 | JGI IMG/M metagenome (GOLD analysis project Ga0208665, IMG submission 187365) | Enriched soil microbial communities from Old Woman Creek wetland in Ohio, USA - Methanogen_OWC (SPAdes) (version 2) | ecosystem: Environmental > Terrestrial > Soil > Wetlands | place: USA...
AAAGAAATAACTAATTTATCAAAAGATAGAATAAAATTATTATTAAGTTTTAATTTAATAAAGGAGGTATAAAATGACAGCACAAGAAATATTTAATATATCAATGAATTTAATTGATGTTGATCCAAATAATCCAACAGAAACATCAACATATCAAACAAAGGCAATAAATTTAATAAATTTAATTCAAAACGATATATGTAAAACAGCACCAATATATAAAACATTAGATATACCTATGCAATCAGTTACACCAATTAATTCAATAATAGATTATAAAGAACATAACGAAGAAGATGAAATATTAGAAAGTACAGTTGCTAAAGCATATTCATTTGACATTATAGGTCCTGCTACTGTATATATAGAAGATACAACTGATAGTATTACTTGGAATGTATTAGATACTTTAACAATAGCAAATACAGTAACTAGTTATACTAATTATAAAGGAAGTATAGTACCAACTACTGGAGCAATTAAAACAAGACTTAGATTTAGTGGAAGTTATTTTTATACATATACAAACGTAGCATTATATAAAGAAAAATTTTATACTATACCACAATTTGGAAGTTATAAAAAAGTTGAACTACCTAGTGATTTTTTAAGTATATATAAAATATACGAAGAATATAGACCTGGTCAATATAGATTATATGATAAATTTAAATTAGAAAATACAAGTGACTTATATATACCATATGAATTCAAAGGAAATATTAGATTAGTATATAGATTTATACCAATTAATATATCAGCATTAACTGAAACAATAGCATTTAATGACCAAATATGTTCGACAGTAATAGCAACTGGATTAGCATTTTACTTATTTATAAATGAAAATACAAATGTAGCTAATTTTTATAATCAACAATATGAAGTAATGAAAAGTCAAATTAAATTTAAACAACCAGTTGGAATTTCAAACAAAAAAGATTATTATGATGCTAAATTAAGTTTTTTTTAGGAGGATATTATGGCACAAGTACAAAGAGCAATATCTAAAGGTGGTAAACAATATCTAACAAATCCATTAAGTGAATTCGTTTTTGATAGTGGTGGATGGAAAGAAATAGGCTGGATGAATGTAGGTGGAATTATATCAAAAAAACCTGCAATTATAAATGTTTTTATACCTGAAAATGTAAATATAATAAGTGCAATATTAAATGTAAATATAGCTTCTAGAAAACTAGAAGGTGGTAGTGGAATGGGTATACCTGATGGATATTATGCTCCTGCTACTATTAAATTATATAATGGACTTGAGGGAGATGGAGTTTATTTTGATTATCCTTTTGCTTCTGAGGCTACTATAGTTACAACAGGTGGAGCTTTAAATATTGCTTTTGGAACTTGGAATATAACAGGACTAAGTACAGTACAATCAAAATCTATAGATTTAACATCTGATATAATAAAAGGACAAAGATATGAAATAAAACTAACTGGTGGAAATGATACTTTAATAACAAACGGAGAATATATTGATGGTGGAATTGCTAATATTGAACTAATAGTATTAGGTACTGTAGAATGAGGTGAATAAATGGCTATATTAAAACAAACAAATACAAATAAACCACTTACATTAGATAAATTTTTAGGAATTAATCTAACAAAAGCAGGAGATACACAACTTGAACTTGGACAAAGTGGTAATATGAATAATTGTTATATAACTAAAGATTATGATTTAGCAAAAATAGAAGGATATTTACAATTATTTAGTTCTACATATAATAAACCTATTCAAGGTATGTGGTATGGTACGTTAGCAGATAAATTAACTTTTATATTTGCATTAAATGGTTCTATTTATAGATTAAATGATGATTATTGGTTAAATGATGAAACTTGGGATACATTTGCAAGTGCTGTTACTAATTTAGGTAATTTAACAGATGATACAACTAATTTTTTCTTATTTAATAATATATTATATATAATAAATGGACACGAATATAAAAAATATCTAGGAACTGGAGTAATTCAAACAGTAACTGGATATATTCCTAAAATATATATAGGTTGTAAACCATCAACTGGGAGTGGAACAGCTTTTGAAGATATAAACATGTTAATAGGAAGTAAAAGAGCAACATTTAATGGAGATACAACTGACACATATAAATTACTTGAACAAAATATTGATAGTATTGATTTTGTAAAAGTTGATGGAGTTACTAAAACTTTAACTACACATTATACAGTAAACTTAACTACTGGAATAATAACATTTACTGCTGGAAATATACCAATAGTAGGAATAAATAACGTAGAAATACAATGGACTAAAGGAACAGGAACAAGAGAAATAGTAGAAAAAAATAGATTTAGTGAATTATTTGGAGAAGCTTCTGATAATAGAGTATTCTTATATGGACATACTGATAGTATAAATCAAAGAATAAACTCAACATTAGCTGATGGAATACCAAGTGCTGAATATTTTAGTGCAACCAATCTTGATCTGATAGGTTCAAGTGATTTTGCTATAACAGATATAAAACAACAACAAAAATCAATGATAATATTTAAAGAAAACGAAACATATTATTCTTATTATGATATCGTAAATTTAGATGGAGTTGATATAGTATCTTTTCCAATATATAAGATAAATGATACAAGAGGTAATTTACCACTTGGTCAATCACAATTACTTAATAATAAAATATATACAATAGATACTACTTTAATAAATTGGACAACTACGCAATTAGTAGATGAAAGAAATATGAAGGAAATAGGTACTAGAATTCAAAGAGATTTAAATAATAACGATTTAAGTTTAGCTAAAACAATAGATTATCAAAGTAAATTTGAAATGTGGATATCAATAGGCAAAAAAGTTTGGATATATAATTATTTATTAGATACTTTTTCAAGACTTACATTAGAAGATGAACCTACTTGTTGGATATTAATAGGAAGTGAATTATATTTTGGTACTACTGATGGTAGAATAATGAAAATAAGTGAAGATTATATAACTTTTAATGGAGTTGCTATTGAGTCACATTGGGAAATGAATATGTTTAATTTTGGTACTGATTATTTAACTAAATCATTAACTAAAGCTTGGATAACATTAGCTTCACAAACTAAATCATCTTGTGATATTAAATTTGTAACGGATTCTAACATTACACCTACAACTGAAAGTATAGATAGAAGTATAATAACATTCGGAAATGTAGATTTTAGTAATTTTACATTTACTACAAATTATAATCCAAAAACATTTAGACTTAAACTAAGAGCTAAAAAATTCACTTATTTAAAATTAGTTTTAGATAGTAACGAAATAGATACTAGTTTTGTAGTATTAAACTTTACATTAAAAACAGAAACTGGAAGTGAAACGAAATAAGGAGGAATAACAATGGCATTAACTAAACCAACATTTGCAACTAATAATATAGCTTCATTAAGTGAAACACCAAACATAACAGAGGGATTAAGTGCGTTACAATTACAACAACTATTTGACAAAGTTGGAGTTGATATTAAAACTTATTTAACTAGTACATTAACAACTGAATTAGATACTCAAATAACTAATCTAAGCAATGGATGGATAGGATTAGAAAATATATTTACATATACAAACACAGATGGTCCTATGTTTACAGTAACAACAAGTATAGATACAACTTCATTTATATCACCTGGAACAAAATTTAAATTAACACAAACTTCAACTAAATATTTTATTGCTATGGTAGTAACAGATACAACTATTATATTTTATGGAGGAACAGATTATACTTTATTGAATGCTTCAATAACTGGAATATATTATAGTAAAGAAAAAATACCTTTTGGATTTCCAATAAGTTCTGAAAAATGGACTATAACATATACTATAAGTGCATCTGGTCAAGCAAATCCTACAGCAAATACTTGGTATAATATGGCTAGTATATTAGTTTATGCTGGTGCTTGGAAATTACCTTACAATATAGTAATGGTAGGGTATAAAGATAGTACAACATCATACAAACAATATCTTACATTATCAACAACTAATAATGGTTCAACAGATAATGAAAGAACATCATTTTTACAAATAGAAGGTGCAACTGGAACTATATCTGATAATAAAACAGTATACAATACAAAAGATATTACATTAACAACTAAAACTACACTTTATTTAAATACAATGACACCTTTGAGTTCAGTTAATAATATCGGAATAGGAATAACTGGAGTAACACAAACAATTAAAGCAATATGTAATTATTTATAGGAGGTTAAAATGGAAATTGATAAGTCAATAATAATAGATATATTAAATAAATATGACAGAAACAAAAATATATTAATAATAAGTTGTATTATTGCTATGGTAGTAATGTCTTTAATATGGGCATTAACAATTGGATATATTAATTATAAGCAATATGATTATACAGGATATCCCACATCAGATATAACAAATACAAATTCAAACTCAAATTAAGGAGTGATTTAAATGAGAAAATTACCTAGACCACCTAAACCTAAAAAACCAATTAAAAAAAGAAAGTAGGGAATTAAATGCAAGATAGAATAATTGATTTATTAGAATGTGATATGAAGATTATACCTACATTAAAACAAGATATTGCATTAATTAAAAATGATATGACTTATATGAAACAAGATATGTCACAAATAAAAGAAATATTGAAAGAAATAAATAATAAACCTAAAGAAAATTGGAATTTAATAGTAACAGTAGTTATAAGTTCAATAGTAAGTTTAAGTATTGGATTTTTAGCAAGTAGAATATTTGGAGGGATTTAAATGAAAGAATGGATAAAAGTATCTTCAATAAGATGTATTAAAACATAAGAGTATTTACAATTGACACAAGAAAGTAGAAGAAAACCTGTTATATCAATTAAAAATGATGAAATATTATACTTTTCTTCTATTGCTGAAGCAAAAAAAAAGTGATTTAATTCATGGCATATATTTTCTTGTTGTAATAAAGAATATGGATATAAAACTCATAAAGGTTATGAGTGGAGGTGGAAAGATGAATAAAAATATATTTAAGGAATGGATTAAGTGTGCGATTATAAGGGCTATCAAAACTTTCGCACAAACAGCAGTAGCTACAATAGGTACATCATATGCAATTGGAGATGTAAATTGGATTATAGTAGCGTCTACGGCTCTACTAGCTGGTATATTATCATTACTAACATCAATTGCAGGACTTCCTGAACTTGATAAGTAAAAGTATTAAGGTACTCTATAAAAGTACCTTAAATCTATCATTAAGGAGGAATTATGGATAACTATGAACAACAACTAGCAACTCTAAAAGAAGAACAAAAAAATTTAGCTAGACAAAAACTAGAAAATGCTAAAAATGAAGCATTAACTCAAGTTGGCAGAGAAGAAGCTAAACTAATGCCTGAATTTACTAAACAAAAACAACAAGCAGATACTACAAGTCAAATAAAAGCTAAAAACTTTGCTGAATTTTTGAGTAATCGTGGTCAAACTAATGCGGGAATAGCTGGAGCTGCTGAAATGTCAAGTCAAAATATGTTAGGAAGAGAAATAGGAAATATACAAACTGCAGCAAATACTGCACAAACTGGATTTGCACAAAATAGAACTGATTTAGCAACAGGTATGCAAAATAATTTATCTAATCAATATGGAGATATAGAACAAACATATGCACAAAACTTATTACAATATAGAGAACAAAAAAGACAAGAAGAATTAGCAAGACAAGAACAATTACGTAGAGAAGCTTTAGCACGACAAGAACAATTAAGACAAGAACAAGTTGCTAGAGAACAAGCTGATTTAGCATATAGAAGAAGTATAGCAAAAGCTAGTTCAGGTACTGGATATACAGCTTATCAAGAAACTGCTCCAACAGCACAACAAGCTCCAACAGTTACACAATTAAATAGCAATACAATATTAGTTAAACAACCAAATGGACAAGGAGCTACTTTAACAATTACACCAAATACTAAAAATGACCAAATACTTGCTTGGGGTAAACAAAGAGGAGTAGATTTAAGCGCTTATTTAAGTTAGGAGGATAAAATGGGATTTAATTTTAATAAACTAGAAAAAGATAAATCATATAATGAAGTAGATAATATTAAAAATATGATTAAAACAGTACGTTCAACTCCTATTAATACTTCTATAAGTACACCATTAACTTTAGATACTGGTAAAAAAGCTAGTACGTTTGAAAAAGTAACACTTCCTTTTAGCAGTTTATTAGGAGGAGCTGCTGCTGGACTTAGAGGGTTAATAAATTTACCAAGTACAATAGCTGGTAAAACTCCTACACTTAAAAATATATCACCTTTTGAAGAAAGAGTTAAACAAATACAAGAACAAGTTAGTTCACCTTATAAATTTGCTTCTGAAGTTACTGGAAGTGTTGGTCAAATGGTTCCTGCAATTGGTGCTGGGCTTATAAATCCTGCATTGGGTATTGCAACTACTGGAGCAAGTTCTGCTGGTGAAACTTATAGAACAACAATAGATGAAGGAAAAACTAAAGAACAATCTAGACTTTATGGATTAACTACTGGTGTATTAGAGGGTACTCTTCAAAAAGCACTTGGTGGAATTAACATATTAGGTAAAAGTGGAGCAAGTAAATTAATAGGTAAACAAGTAGATGATGTAGTTAGTAAAGTAATTAAATCTGATACTGGAAAACAAGTTGCAAAAACAATTGCTGATTCTGGTAGTGAATTCAGTGAAGAATATATACAAAGTATAATTAATCCTGTTGTAAGGAATATAACTTTAAACGAAAACAACGAAGTTAAACCATATTCAGAAGAAGCCTTAAAAAGTGGTATACTTGGTGCATTAACTGCTGGAGTATTAAATGCTCCAGGTTCTGTTAAAGGAATAAAAACAGGTATACAAAGTGATATTCAAAATAAACAAGCAACAAGTCAATCTCAAACACCTTTAATTCAACCACAAATCAAATCTAATCAAGTTTTATCTACTAATCAACAAACTACTCAACAACCTTTGCAAAACGCTTTAAATAACGTAGTACAACCACAAGTAAAACAAACTGATAAAGTTGCTGAGCTATTAACTATTAAACCAAAAGAAATAAAACCAACAATAAAACAAGAACTTGATAAAACATATCAAGCGTTAGTAAATAAAGGAGCGCCAGTTGATAAACTTGCAAAAGAAACTGGTCAAAAGGAAATAAAATTTGCTTATGACAAAATGTTAGGATCAGAGGGAGAAGGACAAAATGTTATTGGTAAATCTCAAACTAATTTACAAGGTAAAAAAATAGGTAAATCAATAACAGAAATATGGACACCTGCAAATGAAAGTGGAAAAACACAAGAATTTAGTGATTATTTATTGCATAAACATAATATTGATAGAATGGCACAAGATAAACCAGTATTTGGAGAAAATGTTACTGCTCAAGATAGTGCTAATATAGTAGCAAATTATGAACAAACTAATCCTGAATTTATTGAATGGTCAAAAGATGTTAATAATTTTAATAAAAATGAACTTCAAAATATGGTAGATGCAGGAATTACTAGTGAAGAAATACAAAATCATTTAAACGAAACTTATGATAATTATGTTAGAATACAAAGAGAACAAACAAAATCACAAGGTCCTGTTGGATATACACAAACAGGAGTTAAAGTAAACAATCCTATACAAAAAGCTAAAGGTGGCAATCAAAACATACTACCATTAGAGCAAAGTATGGCTGAACAGACTTTAAAAACTAGAAATGCAATAAGAAGAAACTTATTTGGTAAAGAATTATTAAAAGTAACTGGTGGAGTAAAAACAGATATTATAGATGTAACTAATCCAGTAAATGAAAAAAATGGAGAATATACATTTACAGTATATGAAAATGGAGAACCAGTAGTAATACCACTTACTAAAGAATTATATGATAGTATAAAACCTAAAGTAAAAAGTGGAGTGGAAGATTTAACTGTTGTAAAAGCAATTCAAGGATTAAGTAGATTACAAAGAGATTTAATAACTGCTAAAAATCCTATATTTACTATAACTAACTTTTTAAAAGATTTTCAAGATGGATTATTTAACTCTAAATATCCAGCAAGTTTTGTTAAAAATTATCCTAAAGCAGCATTTGAAATTATTACTAAATCAGATAAATGGAAACAATACGAAGGACTTGGAGGTTCACAAAATACTTTCTTTGATTATGATACTGGTATAGTAAAAGATAAAGGTATAATTGGTAAAATCGGACAAGCTATAGAAAAAGCTAATAACTTTGTAGAACAAGCACCAAGATTTACTGAATTTTTAAATACATTAGAAAAAGGCAAATCATTAAATGAGGCCATGTACAATGCAGCAGAAGTTACAACTAACTTTAAACGTGGTGGAGATGTTGCAAAAGCTATAAATAGAAATGGTGTTAACTTTTTTAATGCTTCTATTCAAGGTTTTGATAAATTTAGAAGAAACTTTACTGAATTAGAAAGTGCGAAAGATTATATTAAAATGTTATCAAAAGTAGCATTACTTGGACTTGCTCCTGCTATAATAAATGATTTAATGTTATCTGATGATGAAAATTATAATGATTTAGATGATAGAACAAGAGATGGATATTATTTATTTCCACAAGGCGATGGTAAGTTTATTAAAATACCTAAAGGTAGAATGCTTAGTATATTTGGAACTGCTGCAAGAAGAACATTAGAAGCGACAAAAGGCAATGAAAATGCATTTAAAGGTATGGGTAAGTTTATAGCACAACAAGTTGCACCAATTAATCCATTTGAAAGTAATTTATTATCACCAATTGCACAAGTAGCTTCCAATAAATCTTGGATGGGTACACCAATAGTATCACAATCATTACAAAACTTATCACCAGGTATGCAATCTGATGAAAAAACAACTAGTTTAGCAAAAAAACTAGGTGAGAGTTTAAATATATCACCTAAAAAAATAGATTACTTAATTAAAGGATATACTGGTGGTATAGGTCAAGCAGTAATGCCTAAATTGACACCTCAAGCTGAACAAAGTATATTAGCTAGTAAGTTTCAAACTGATAGTGTATATAGTAGTAAAACTGGTAGTGATTTCTATGATACTTTAGATAAAAAAAGTATTGAAAGTGCTGATGAGAGAATAAAGAAAAACTTAGAAAAAGGAACTACTACTTATACAGGTTTAGAAAGTAGATATTTAACATCACAAAGTTCAGAAATATCTGATTTATATAAACAGAAAAAAGAAATACAAGCTTCTAATATTTCAGATAAAGAAAAACAAAATCAATCAAGAGAAATACAAAAGCAAATAAACATTAAAGAAAAAAATGCTTTAAATGAATTAAAAAATCCTGATAGAATAGATTACTTTAAAAAATTACCTGATATAGAAAACTCTAAAACAGATGAAAATAAAACTATTTTAAAAGGCAAATTAGTATTAGATAGTAATTATGATACTAAAAATAAAATACAATTTATGAATGAGTTTTTAACTCCAGACCAAGAATCAGAAGTTAAGAAAGTTTCAAATGATATTGGAGTACCTGAATTAGATTCTTATAGATTTATTTCTACAATTAAAAATTTAAGTGGAGATAAAGATGAAGAAGATAAAACTATAAATGGATCTACACAAGCTAAAAAAGTTTTAGGTATATTAGATTTAAATATAAATGATAAACAAAGAAATGAATTACTTGATTATATGACTAAATCAGATACACCTACAAAAGTAGAAGATTTAAAAAATATTAAAAAAGATGAAAAAACTTTAACTAACTATTTTAGTTTATCATCAGAGGCACAAAATAAAGTTAGAAATAGTAAACAACTTGGAATAGATGAAAATACATTTATTGATTATTATAAAAAACTAAGTGATATAAAAGCTGATAAAACAAGTGACGGCAAAACAGTTACTGGAAGTAGAGAAAATAAAATAAAGCAATTAGTTGGAAGTTTAAATTTATCAGTTCCTAAACAAATGATACTTGTTAATCAAGCAGGTTATACTAATAAAGAAGATTATAATTCTATTTATAAATATATAGGTAGTCTTAATATTAGTGCAACTGAAAAAAATAAAATATTAAAAGATATGGGTATTATTAAATAAGGAGGTTTAATATGGATAATTTTGATAAAATAACAATAGGAAATACTATAACAGAAAGATATTTAGAAGATAATAGAACTGTTTTGTTTGATTCTATTGGTAAAGAATATGATTTAAAATATAGAATAGATTTAATTTCAAGTCAAGCTGATTTTAAATTAGATAATGATAATAGTAAAGTTTATGAAGTTGTTGAGATATATAATCAAAATATTTATGAAAATACAACTAGTATACTAGCAAATCAAACTAATGGAAGTCAAGAAACAAAATTAGTTGATGAATATGGAAATGATATTGAAGGAACCATGCTTAATCAATTAAAAGTAGCACAAAATTATAGATTATCTGGTGGTGTTTATAACTCTGATAACTTAGATACTAATTTTTATACACCTATTACATCAAACGGTGGTACTGTAACAGTTGCAAATAGTGAAGCTACATTATCAGTAACAACAACAGCTAATTCAAGTGCTGGGTTTTATTCAAATAGTATAGCTAGATATATGGGTGGTAATATGAACTATTATCGTGCAGTATCTAGAGTAAACGATTTGGGTGCTGTAAATAATACTAGAAGATGTGGAGTTTGTGATATAATTCCGATAAATAATGGTGCTTTTTTCCAAATAAGTAATACTACTTTTAGCTGTGTAATAAGAAAAACTGGAGTTGATACTGTTGTTAGTTCAGGAAGCTTTAATGGAGTAAGTCCAACATTTGCATTAGATATTAATTATCATACTTTTGAAATATATTATACTAACAAAAGAATACAATTTGTTGTAGATGGAAAAATTATACATACATTCACTGCAACAACTTCATCTTTGTTAGGTACATTGCATTTAAGAGCATTTTTATTAAATACAAATACAGGAGTTGGGAGTGCAGTTAGTTGTTCATCAATAAGTGCTTCGGTGGCAAGATATGGTACACCTATATCTCAAGCTAAAACTTCATTTCAACAAGGAACTACAGCAGGTATAATTTTAAAGCTTGGTGTAGGTTCTATACATAGATTAGTAGTATCAGGAGTTGTGAATAATAGTGTTGTTTCATTATATGATGGAACTTCAACAGCTGGAGTGTTATTATGGTCATCAGGAGCTATGACTAATCAAACAGTACCATTTAACATTGATTTTGATGGTTCAGGCGGTACAGCATTTAATACAGGATTATTTTTAACAATAACTGGATTTAATAGTAATTGTTTTATTAAATATGAATAGGAGTGATTAATAATGGAAGAAGAAATAATTGATAAAGATTTCGCAGGAACAGATTTTAAAGATATAACAAAAGGAGATGAAGAATAAATGAATTTAGCAAGATTTGGAAGTTGGGCGTTAGATAATGGGATAGTAGCGACACCTAAAGGTTCATTTGGTGGAGAATGTGTTTCTCTAGTACAACAAATGTTAGACCAAGTAATTGGAATACCTTTCCAAGGCAGAGGTAATGCAAAAGATTGGGAATATAATACAGATGTATTATCACATTTCAATAAACTACCAGTCGGTACACCACTTATACCAGGAGATATACTTGTATATGGCAAACCTTATGGATATGACCCTAAAACTAATCAATATTTTGGACATGTTGGAATAATAGATGTAAATGGCAATTATCTAGACCAAAACGGAATAAAATCAAGAAGAGTTGCTTATAAAAGTAATCCATTTGGTGGATACAGATGTATATTAAGAAGTAAAACACCTTTTGAATTAAGAGATAAAGTAGGATTTTTAGTAGGTCAAAGAGTAACACTTCAAGGATTTGCAACTAATTACGCAACAGGTCAATTTATACCAGTTTCAGTTAGAAATAAAATATATACAATAGCTCAAGTTGAAAAAGGTAAGGTATTACTTAAAGAAATTATGTCTTGGGTATTAAATCAAGATATTCGTTAAAAATACTTGACAATAAATTTAATTAGATATACAATATAAAAAAACACACTAATTTTAATTAAAGGAGTGGCAAAATGAAACGTAAGAAAAATGCAGTAAAAGAACAAAAGAAAAGTAATCGGAATCGAAATGAATGTCGGAAAACCAAACTAGAACTAATTGAAAACTATGGACATGTTTGTTTCATTTGTGGTCGTGATGTTGGCAAAGCTATCACCCACCACCACATAATTCCTTGTTCAAAAGGTGGCTCTGATTATTATGAAAATGGTTCATTAACTTGCTCTTGCTGTCATTCTGAAATACATTTATTTGAATATGGTAGTATTGAGTATACAGAATTTACAAAAAGGTTAATTAAATACAAAGAGGATAATCTTAATTGATTACCCTCTCTTTTTTAACTAATTTCTATTAGCAATTCTATTAATTTTTAAAATTCGTAAAATATCTTTAATATCATAACTAGTATTATCAATTTCATCTAAATTTATAATTGATATTTTTTTAGGTTTTCTAGATGGACAAATATATTCAATATTTTCAATATTATTCATAGCTCTTATTTCTATAGGACCTTTATAATTATTAAACAAATACTGTATTAACTCATCTTTTTGGTCTTTTAATTCTTTATATTCATTATATTCAAATTCTTCAAATTCATATTTTATTTTCATTATATCACCAACTTTCTTATTTCTCTTTTTATAGCACTTTCTTTTTTATCAAAATTATCCGCTATTTTTTTAAACGTGTACTGTAATAAATAATGTTGTACTAATATATTCTTTGAATATTCATTTAACCCTTTTAAATAGTTGTCTACAGTCCAAATATACTCATTTAACAATCTGTTTTCAGCTTCTAGTCTATTCATACTATCTACTTTTTTTATAACCTTATTTTCTAATGTGCAATTTACAAATCCGTTTTGGAATAGGCATTCCTGAAAAACAAGATGTTGAAGCTTCCCCTACTAATTCGTTAAGCTTTTTTATTGTACTGTTATTACTTTTAACTATCCTTTTGTTTTCACTATAATTTTTTAAAAGTTCTTCCATAATTTCCTCCTTAGTTATTCAAATGTTTTTCTATTTCTAAAGTGCATGAATCAGTTTCTAAACAAATCTTATCTCTATATTTGTTATTACAATATTCACAAGTATTTCTTCCATTTTCAAGCAAACTAGCAAGTTCATAATTAGTCATATTATTTATTTCTTTAAGTAATTCTTCTCTATTCATAAACTCTACGACCTTGTCTTAGTTGTAAAGCATCAAAACTGCCTTTAAAACCTTTTTCATTTATACAATGGTATAACTTCTTTAATCCATCATTTATTGCATATATAGTCCAAGTATGACCTTGTATATAAATCTTATTATCTAATTTAAAATTATCTAATTTTTTAAAGTTATTATATTTTATATTTCTGTAATTGTCTAAATGTAATTTCTTCATGTTAAACCTCCTGTAAAATTCTAAACCATAATCTTTTATCACAATTTCTTTTTAATTTGTTATAAATCTTATACTGTTGATCCAATTTTTTAGTCATATTTATCATTTTATTTCTATGTTCTTTTATATATTCTTCTTTATTTAATTTTTTTATCATATTAACCTCCTTAACCCCCTATAAAACAAAAAGTTAACCAAAATAAAAGTTCAATATATCCAACTGTTAAAACTATTAAAGTTATTGTTATTATACTATATAATATTATATCTATTATTTTCATTTGTTAAACCTCCAAAATTTCAACTTCTAATCTTTCAACTTCTGCATATTGTTTATGTACTATTAACTCGCAAATCTGGCTGTCATCTTTATATGCTATTTTGTTCAAGGCGTCTGCAACACATTTAGCTATATTATCCGCATCTTTTTTGATTAAATGTGGTTTACCAATTAACTCTTTATATTTCTTCTTTGAAATACTCTTTGCTGGTTCAAAATAAGCCCATATAACCATTTTTATTGCACCTGAATATTCTTTATTTAAAACATCTTTGCAATCTCTTAAACAAGCTAATTGGATTAATTGTTCATAATCTTTAGTTTGTTGTGTATTGTAGGTGCTAACAAAAGCACCTCTTCTTGCAAATCTAGTTCTATCTTTACCATAAATTTTACCTAATAAAACAAATTTCATATTACACCTCTTTCAAATAATATATATATTATACTACGTTTATATTTAATATTGTTAAGCTAATTGCTATTGTTACTAAAACGAATATAACTAATATTAAACTTATAAATAATTTATCCCATTGTTTTTCACTCATTTTATACCTCCTATAAATAATTTTTACCAAATATTTTCATAAATTCTTTTCTTGTATGACTTTCTTCAAATTTTCTTTGTGCCATTTGCTTTAATTCATTATCTAAAACTATATTATTATGCACTGCTACATTTGAAGTTATGTGATATTTATTTGTTAACCAAATTTTTAGCCCATATTTTTCACTCATTTTTCTATTTTTACCGAAGAATATATGATGTTCTTCTAAGTTATACTCTGATTCCGATATATAACATTTTTTTTCATCTTGTATTATACTTTTTATATTACCACCTCGAATTCATTTTTTCAAGTTCTGCTGTAGTTAACGTTTCAATATTTTGTAACTTACAATCTTCAACTACATTGTTTATTAACTTTGACATTTGACTTCTTGAATAAGTTGAACTTCCATAATACGCTTTTAAAATAACTTTATTATCTTCTATAATATCTATCTGTTCGCAAATCCAACCAATTCCTAACATTCCCCAAGCAGTTTTAAATGTTTTAGCTTCTTCTTCTGCTAATGTAAATTGTTTATATATATTTAATTCTTTTATATGTTCTTTATATACTTCTAAATCAGTTATATTTAATTTATCTGCTAGTTTTTGACATAAAGTCCAAAGGTACGAGTTAGAATTAATCGAACGTTTTTTACTATATTTTTTTATTTTAATGTCTAAATCAACATCTTTAAACTCTTCAATTAATCTTAAATCACTTTTATTTTCTAATTTAAATGTTATAACTGGTTTACTATCTTTGTAATCTAGAGTTATATTTTCAAGTTTACCTTTCATATTATACCTCGTAATATTCTTTTAATTGTTTTATTATATCACTACCATAATCATTTTCACACATTTTTATAAATTCTTTTACTGTAAATTTTTCTTTTAAATCTATATCTTTATTTTTAACAAAACTTTCTCTACCCATTTTACAACTACCTGTTAATAAGTGATGCCAATCGTAAAATAATTCTCCAATATATTCTTCATCTTTTTTAAATATTTCTGTAAATTCTTTTATTTTTTCTTCTACGTTCATATTAGCAAATATTTTATTTCTTAAACTTTCTACTGATTCTCTTAAAGTTTTTCCATGAGAAAATGAATTTTGTCCTTTTGAAATATAACAACTTTCTAAAGTTAAATCATTATTTAATATAAACCCTTTTGCTACGTTATTTTTTATTTTTGTTATTATAGTAGGCACATAATCTATTATATATATTAATTTCTCATTTATAGATTTTAAGCCATCGCCAGAGCCATCGCCAGAGCCATATCCATAGCTAGAGCCATCGCCAGAGCCAGAGCCATCGCCATAGCCAGAGCCATAGCCATAGCCAGAGCCAGAGCTAGAGCCATAGCCAGAGCCAGAGCCAGAGCCATCGCCAGAGCCATCGCCAGAGCCAGAGCCATCGCCAGAGCCAGAGCCATCGCCATAGCCAGAGCCATAGCCAGAGCCAGAGCCAGAGCCATCGCTAGTTTCTATTTTTAAAAATTCTTCTATTTTAGTCATTTTAATCACTCCTTATTTTTCCCAATTAATAACTTTTTTTATTGATTGTTCAGCTTTTTCTGTGCAAGGTATTATTTCTATAACTCCAAAAATTTCAATTTCTTCAACTGTAACTGTAAACTTGCAATCTTTAGGTCTTAAAGTTCCATCAACTGCTAATTGAGATATACTACAAGCTCCATCCCAATACCACAATCTTCTTGCATTTTTTAATATAACTTCTTGTCCATTTCTACTTTCAATATTTCCAGCAAATATTCCTGCTCTATCACTTCTTATTATTACATATTCATTATTATATTTTTTCATTTTAATTCCTTCTTTCCGAGCTTACTGCTCTATTTTAAATAAATCTGATATTTCCATATTTGAATCATACATTTTAGTTATAGCATAAGCTGTCATCTTACTACAAACTCTCCCTTTTTGTATTTCGCAAAAAAACTGTTTTGTTATTCCTACTTTTTTAGCAAAAGCTGTGTCAGTTGAGTTTGGTAAAATTAATCTTTCTTTTAATTTATACATAAATACTCCTTTCGTTAATTTCATATTAACTATATCATAAACAAAAACATATTACAATACTTTTAACATATATTTTTTATATTTTATTTTCTCATCATATCTGTTAGTTACATAAACCCATTCTGTTGTAAATTCATAACCTTTTTTCTTTAAAGTAAATATCCTATCAGATAATCTTGTTATACCTAAATCTAAAAAAGATTGATAACTTGTTATACTTCCAAATTTATTTATATATTCTAATACTTTTAATTCTTGGTTCACGATATCCCCCTTTTAAACAATAAACAAGACACTTAAAGTGATTATACTATTTTATTATATAAGTGCCTTATTTAACTTGTTTTGTTTTAATCTGTGCTATTTATTTTCTTCTTTTAAACTTTCTAATTCTTTTTCTAATTTTTCTATTTGTCTTTGTTTATAATTATTTCTATACATTTCTAGATATTTTTTAAATATTTCATTAAAATTGTTAAAAATGTCTTTTGAATTTTCTAAAGTAAAATACAAATTATCATTAATTTTATCAATATATTTATAATTATAAGATTTTAATTCTTCAAAAAAGTCTTTAAATATTTCTTTTGGATAATCATCTCCAAAAATGTATGCTCCTGTTGGAAATGAAATTTGTAATAATATTTCATCTATTGGCTGTGTATCTATATTACATATTGTTCTATTATGTTCTTCACCCCAAATTGCTATTGTAAGATATTCATTTATTCTTACGAAGTTTTTAGAACTATTATTTGAAATATAATTAGATATTTTTAATCCATATTTTTCTTCAAGTTCTATAAAATACATTTTATTTTCCATTTCATATTGTATTTTTGCTAATTCTTCTATATTATATTTATTACATACTTTTAATATTTCTTGATATGCTTTTTTAATTTCCATGTTTCCTCCAAAGGGGAGCTTTGCTCTACCCTATTTTATCTCTAATCTAGTATTTGTTTTAATTAATTCAGCACCTAAAACTTTTATATCTTTTTCAATATCTTTTTTTATTGCTGTTTTATCTATACTCGTTGTTATTTTATCTTTTAAATATTCTTTTGAAATTAAAGTTTCATCTATTATATTTACACTTGCTGGATTTTTCTTTATAGTTAAATTTCCAAGTGGTGTTTCTATTTTATCAAGTCCTAGTTTTTCCATATTTTCTTTAATATACTTGTTTAACTTTTCTTGTTTGATATATATAGCTTTTTCTATAGCTTTTAAACGTTCTATTTCACTTTTTAATATACTTTTATTATGTTCTAATGTAAAATTAAATCCAACGATGCTTTCAGCTTTATTTTTTAGTATGAGAGCAAGTTCATTACCTTGCTCTGTGAATTCTTCTTCTGTTAAATCATCTCTATTGAATAACTCAACAAAACGTTCTGATATATTATATAAACTATTCATATTAACCCTCCAATTCTTTTAATATATTATTAAAATCAGATACTTTTATTTGTTTACTATCTGTATAATTATATTTTTTCAATATTTCTTTTGCTAAATCTATTTTTTCTTTAGCTTTAACAAAAAAAAGTTTTTGTTGTTTTTCAGATATAATTTTATCATTATTACTATCATTATTATAGTTATTATTATCATCACTATTATTTTCATATTTTGTTTTATCAGTTTCCCAATAAATATCTGCACCTATTCCTAAAGATTTACAAGCATTTCCTATTGCATCAGTTAAAGACATTTTATAACATTCATCACTAGATTTTAAATAACCTTTATTAGTTTTATAAACTAATTTATTTCCACCTGTTCCAATAATTGGTTTACTCCAATCATCTTCATATTTTATATATAATTTAATATTACAAAATGCTAATTTAGTATCTTCATCAGGTTGTTCAATCCATTGTTTATCTATTTCATAATACCAACCTATACCACAGGGTCCAAATTGCTCTGTAAGTATTTTTATTCTCCACATTGAGTTTATATCAGTTCCTTTAAAACTTCCATTATCAAATTGTTTACTTGCATTTTTAGGTACTTCTTTAAATTTATTATATAATTCTAATTTATCCATTATTACTTCCCTCCAATTTATCTAATTTTTTTTGTAATTCTTCAACATCTTCTTCTAATTCTTCTATTGTGTCTTTTAAATAATTTATTGCTTCTTGAAATATAGTTTCATTGTCTAATTCACTTAAAGCTATTCTCAAACTATCTATTGCACTATTACCCATTTCAATTAATTCTTCTGTTTTTTCAATTTCTTTCACATTAATCCTCCAATCTTTTTTGAATTCTATAAACTTGATTTCTACCAAGCATTTTGCAGAATGTTTTATATTCATCTAACATTACTTCTAGTATATAATCTATATCGTTTGTTTCTAACTTTATTGATTGCTCTTCTAAAACATCTTCAAACTTTATAACTATTCTATCACATTCATCATCTGCTATTTTTATTATTTTAATAGTATCATTTATTTCAACTATTCCTGAATCTAACTTTAATAAATCTTTTAAATTTTCTAACATTTTGTACCTCCTAATAATTTTTCTATCATATTATTTTTATATACAATATCATTTTCAAGTAATGTTATATAGCTTAACATTTTCTTCGCAGCTTCTTTTGTAGCTTCTCCAACTTCTCTAATATCTTGTACTTCTAACATCCATTTCTTAAGTTCTTCAATTGTCATTATCTTTCCCCCATTTCTTTTAATTTTTCACTTATAAAATTATGAAAAGTATTTCCATCTTTTCTTATATTTTCTATTGCTTTATCCATAATTTCAATTGGTAGTTTGTTTTTGTAAAATCTAATTTGTTTTGTATATGTATTTTCTTTTGCCCATTTTGCTTTAGCTTTTTTTTGACATTCTAACATTTATTTTGCCTCCTCTATTTTTTTATATATATAATTGTATAAACTAAATTTTATTGTTTTATATATTATAGTTTGTATTATTAATAATGTAATTATTAGTATTATTAGTGGTATTAGCATTTTAATACTTGCTACTGTTAATAATGTTAACAATTCTATTAACCCCATTTTATTCACCTCTCTTTCTATTAATCAAACTTTACAGTGTTTTTAATTTGCTTCTCTGCAACTTGTTTTATGTTGATAATGCTATTATACTACACTACTGTATATAAGTCAAGCTTTTTTATCAAATTTGTTAAACTTATTTTAATAAAATCTTGTACACTTACTCGCTCTAGGAAATAAAATTTTGTTTAAATATTGTAGTTAAAAGTATTGACTTTATATTATTAATGTTGTATAATGTTCACATAGAAAGGAAGTGATATATATGATGACTAAGCAAGAACTTGCTGATTACTTAAAAGTTGGTGTTATTACAATAGAAAGAAATGTTAAAAAAGGGATGCCTAACTATAAACTACCACAAGGTTCAATAAGATTTAAAATTGAAGAAGTAGAAGAATGGATGAAAGAAAATGCTAATAGATAGAAAGGAACGAAATAAATGAAATATAGTGTACATGGATTTTCGCAAATAAGAGCTGTTGAATTAGGACTCACAAATAATGACTTATTAGTTTTAAGATGGTTTGTAGATTTTGCAGGAACTCAAAAAATGAAAACAATGTTTGATAAAGACGGAATATATTATTGGATTAATTATCAAACTATAATTGATGACTTGCCAGTATTAAATTTAAAAAAAGATACAGTAAGAAAAGTTATATTTAAAAATTTATGTGCTAATAATGTACTTAAACATAAACATATTTTAAATGGTGGAAGTTTTTCATATTATGGTTATAGTATAAATTATGATAGTTTAGTTTATTTACAAGATGTGGCAAAAAAAGACGAGGGTCGGCACTGTAGTACCGAGGGGTCGTCATTCTGATACCGAGGGGGTCGGCACTGTAGTACCGAACAAAGATACTAATACTATTAATACTAATAATATATATATTAAACAGTTTGAAGAGTTTTATAATTTATATCCTAAAAAACAGAATAAGTCTAAAACAGAAGATTGGTTTATAAAAAATAAAGTATCAGAAGAATTATTTAAAAGCATATTAAGTAAATTAGAATTGTTTAAAAAATCTAAACAATGGAGTAACATAGAATTTATACCACAACCTACAAGTTGGTTAAATCAAAAACGTTGGGAAGATGAATTAATAACAGATACTATTAAAATACAGAAGTTAACAATGGTAACAGAAAATAATTTAAGAGAGGTATAATATGGATATAGAATTTATAGAAGAACAAATAATTGGATTGTTACTTATTAACAATGATAACAATATATATATTAACAACATAGAAGAATATTATTTTCAAACTACTAAAAATAAATTAATATTTAGTGCTATAAAACAAACTTATAAAAACAAAGAAGATATTAACATAATAAATATAGCTAAAAAGTTAAATGGTAATTTAAAAGAACTTATTAATATAACAGATTTAATTGTAGTAGGTAGTAATATAGAATATAATATTGAATTATTAAAAAATCACTATAGAAAAACAAAAACATATAACATATTAAATAACAATATAAAAGATTTAAAAGAAAATAATGTAGTTGTAGATGACTTAATTAGAAATTTAAGAAATGATTTGAATAGTTTACAAGAAAATAATAAAATATCATTTGAAAATATAGATGAAGTATTTATAAAAACATTAACAGAACTAGAAGAACAATCAAATAAAAAAGATGATAAAAGTCTATACACAGGATTTTATCATTTAGATAATTTAAACGATGGACTTCATAATGGAGAGTTAACTTGTATCGGAGCGAGACCAGGAACAGGCAAAACAGCACTAGCTTTAAATATAGGTAACAATATAGCAAAGAAGAATAAAAGTGTCTATTTTTGTAGTTTAGAGATGAATTCAACACAACTAATGCAAAGATTAATTTCACAGTACACTAGAATAAACACACAACTTTTAAGAAATGCACAAATTAACAAAGAGGAATATATAAAAATAGCAAGTATAACACAGGAAATAACAAAATTAAATTTAAAAATAGATTGCAAAAGTAGGTTTATAGAAGATTTAGAAATTGAAGTAATAAAATTAAAAGAAAAAAATAGTATAGATGTACTAATAATAGATTATTTAACTTTATTAAAATGTAAAGAAAAATTTAATTCAAGAGAATTAGAAGTTGCAGACATAAGTAGAAGATTAAAACTTTTAGCTTTAGATATGAATATACCAGTAATAATATTAGTACAATTAAATAGAGATGCTGAAAATAAAGTACCAACAATGGCAAATATAAGAGAAAGTGGAAGTATAGAACAAAACTGTGATAATATAATATTTTTACATAGTGCAGATACTGAAAGAAGTGCTACTGAAAATATATATTTAACATTAGAAAAACAAAGACAAGGTTGTACAGGAACAATAATGTTAAAGTTCTATAAAAAATATTCAACTTTTGTTAGTATAGAAAGGTAAAAATATGTATAAAGTAGGAGATATACTATTACAAAACTTTAAAATGCAAGTAAAACATTTAAAAGGATTAAAGCAAAGTGAAAATACAAAGACTAAAATAAAAGAGTTGATTAAAATAATAAATGAATTGGAGAAATAGAAAATGAAAGTAGAAGAATATAAAGAAATAAATAATTATTATGAAAAATTTTATACATATTTGGTTAAATATAATTCAGATAATTTAAAAAATATAGATAAAATAATACAAAAAAAAATAAATGAAATAATAGATATGTATTATAAAGATAATAAAGAAGATTATAATATTGATTCAACTTTTAGAAAAATATTTAATAGGAATAGCGGATATATTGAATTTAAAATTGAAATTAGATTTAAAAATAAATAATAAGGAGGAATAAGAATGATTAAAAATATTAGAATTATAATACACAAGTTTTTAAGACACTTTAAAATAGGAAGATTTATATTCAAATATGAAGCAGTATATTATTGTAATAAAAAAACATATGATGTTGAAACAATAAATAAATATTTAAAAAAGTTAAAAAAATATTATAAATTTACTGATAAAGATATAGAATTTGTAAGAGAAAGAATTAAGGAGGAATAGAAATGAATTTAAAAGAATTAGAAATAAAATATAAAGAAATGGGCGAAGAAATAGAGAAATTAAAAAGTAATAAAAAAGATAAATGGATTCCAGAACATGATGAAAAATATTACTTTTTAGCTTTAGATAGAAGTATAGATAGCTATATAAATAACGATGAGTTTGATGGAAATTTAATGAAATACAACAAAGTATTCAAAACTCATGAAGAAGTAACAGCATATAGAAACTACTTAAATGCAAGAGATGAATATAGTTATGAGTTCAGTAATAGAGAATGGGAACATGAATGTATTGATAAATACTATATATATTATAGTTATTATAGCGAAAAATTAATAACTGATAGTGAAGTTTCTTATAGAGATATGACTAAAATATATTTTAAAACACAAGAACAAGCACAAGAGTTTATAGATAAATACGAGAAAGAAATATTACTATATGAATTTGGGATTGAGGTGTGAAAATGGAAATAGGAGATTATTTAAGAACACAACAAGGATACATAGCTAAAATAATAGATATAAAATATAATGAAACTTATAATAAAGGTGGATTAATAATATTGGATAGTCCTACTGGATATAATCAATATATGGATAATAATAATATTTTAAAATCAAGTAAAAGTATATTAGATTTAATAAAAGAAGATGATTTGGTAAATGGTTACCCAGTAGTTAAAATTGAAGAAAATAAAATATATTTAGAATGTTTTGACGGAGCTTCAATAACTGATTTAGAAACAGAATGCTATCAAATAATTGGATATAATTTAGAAGCTGATTATATATTAGATACTCAAATCAAAACAATACTAACAAAAGAACGAATAGAACAATATAGTTATAAAGTAGAGGTGTAGGATATGTTGAAATTAAAAGATAATGTAGAGTTAAAAGAATTAGAAAAATTCGGATTTATAATGCATTATGATGAAAATACAGGTAAATTAAAAAAAGCTACAAAAGGAAGATATCAAGCAAGTGGAACTAGATTTGAAATATATTGTTTAGATAAAGATATAAATTATCCTAAACATAAAAATATTTTTAATTTTGGTTATAGAAATACAATTAAAAAAATAGATAAAAGAATATTTGAAAAATTAAGTTATACAGGTTGTGGCGGATATGAGTTTTTAGATGACCATTTTGATGAAAGAGTGGATACAATATATGACTTAATAAAAGCTGATTTAGTAGAGAAGGTGTAGTATGAAATATAAAGAGATCACATTAATACTACTAAAAAATCTAGAAATTGAATGTGTAGATAGTGAAAGATATAAAACCTGTAAGTGGAATAAGAAAGCAAAATATAATGAAAATGGAACTTGTATAAATGCACATGATTTAGAAGATATTTGTGGAAAATGTTTGTTGAAAAATATAAAAGAAGTTGTGGAGGAGATGAGTTAGATGAAACTAATAATACACAATAAAACAAATTTAAAAAATAGTGAAATAGTAAAATATATAAATCAAGCTTTATTCGAAATTGAAAATAATGATGCAAAAGATAATTATAAATGGAGAATATTTGAATTTAAAGATGGTATGAAACTAGAAACTTGTTTGAATAAAAAAAGTAGAACATTTTTATTACATGAATAAAGGAGTTGAGTTAAATTAGTAAAGAAGAAGCAATAGAAGTAATAAAACATGATTGGTTATTTACAACAAAACACCCTTTAGACAATAATAATAAAAAATTAAAAATAGCAATCGAAACAGTATTACAAGAATTAATTAATATGAAAAGTAATTTTCAGATGATAATTGATTTAGCTTATGACTACGATGGATATAATAAAGCTGAAAACTTAAAAGAGCTAATTGATGAATTAGTTGTTTATGCTAAAAAAGGATTAAAAGGATTGGAGTGATAACGTGAAAAAGTATTATAATAGTTATAGCTAGTTTTTTAATTAAAGTATTAGGATAGGAGAATTAAAAATGAAGAAAGTAATTATTTTAAGTGAAGAAGAATATAAAGAAATAGAAAAAAATAAAAAGCAATTAGATAAAGTTAAAAACTATATACAATATGAATTAAAATATGGATTAAAATCTGATATAGCTTATTGTGTTGAAGAAAATCATACTGTTATAATACCTATAATTCATTTTTTAAGTGAAGAAATGGAGGATTAAACTATGGCAAACGAGTATAATGAAGAATTACAAGAATATAAAGATATAGAAGAAGGATTAGACATAACAATGACAAACTTTTCAGAAAAAGAAATAAAATTAACAAATAAACAAAAACTAGATTCTATAAAATATAAAATTGAAAATTTAGAAACAAAAATAGATAAATTAGAAAAAGCTATAAGAGAATTAATAGTATTAGTAACTTTATTTTTAGTAGTTTTATTAATAACATTAATTTTTTAATAAAAATTGACAAATTTAACTAAAAGTGTTGACACTTGACTTCATTGTGATATAATAAGTATAAGTAATAACTGACAGGAAATTAACTAACACAATCAGTTATTTTGATTAGCTCGGCATCATATAATAAAAATATGGTGCTTTTTTATGTAGATATTGGTATTATAACAGTTCAATTCTGTTAATCTACACCATATAGAAAACTAAACTTCTATAAATAATTTTTTAGGAGAACTAAAATGCGATGTAATTTATGTGAACAACACGAACAAAAGTACGAATATTATTTGTGTGATGGAAGTAAAATCTTCATTTGTGAAGAATGTGGAGAGAAGCTTTACGGTAAATTATTCATTCCAATAATCGACAGTCGTCTATTTCATATAATTATGTTGTTAGAGTATGTTGAACAAAATTAAAGGGCTATATGCCCTATTGTAAGCTAATAGAGTAATCTATTTTATATATAAACAAAGGAAAATAAATATGAAAAATTGTGAACATTGTATATACTATGATTTTAAACATAGAGAATGTACATTATCAATTGAAACAAAGAAATGCGAAAGATATATTAGTATATTTGAATGTTGTACTCAAAATTGCAGTAGTTGCAATAGGAGGTGTGATAAAGATGATAGATAAGATACTAGGATATTTAAAAGATAAAATAACAATAATGCAATGTAAAAGATATTGTAAGAAGTATCATAATAGAGATTTAAGGAAGTGATATAATGCTAACACCTAAACAAAGTATGTTTGTAAAAGAGTACTTAATAGACTTGAATGCAACACAAGCTGCGATAAGGGCTGGATATAGTGAAGATACTGCAGCAGAACAAGCAAGTAGATTGTTAAGAAATGTTAAGATTAAGGAATCTATGCAAAAAGGGATGGATAAAAGAGCTAATAAAACAGAAATAACAGCTGAATGGGTGCTTAATGGAATAAAGGATGTAATAGCTAATAGCACACAAGAAAATAGTAAATTAAAAGGTTACGAATTACTTGGAAAACATCTAAAACTATTCACAGAAAAGCAAGAAGTTGATATGAATGCTAAGATTATAGTAGAAATGTCGGATGAAGTTAAAGAATTGTCAAAATAAGAATGGCTACATATCAACGTTTAGTCAACTTCTCCCACCGACTGGATAAAGGAGTTATATGAAAATAAGTTTATATCCTAAACAAAAACAGTTTTGTATGGCTACAACTAAATATATTGGTTATGGTGGTGCGAGAGGCGGAGGTAAGAGTTATGCAAGTAGAGTTAAAGCTAACTTATTAGCACTTAATTATCCAGGCATACAAATAATACTACTTAGAAGAACTTTAAAAGAACTAAGAGAAAATCATGTATTGCCACTTATAAAACAATTAAAAGGAATAGCAGAATACAGAGATACTTCGAAAGAGTTTATATTTCCAAATGGAAGTAGAATAGTTTTAGGTTACTGTGATACTGAAAAAGATGTATTACAATATCAAGGTCAATCATATGATGTTATAATATTAGAAGAAGCAACACAGTTTACAGAGTTTCAATTTCAATGTCTAACAGAATGTAATAGGCTTAGTGGTCAATGTGATACATTTAAAACACCAAGAATGTACTTTACATGTAATCCTGGAGGAGTTGGACATGTTTGGGTTAAAAGAATATTCATTGATAGAGACTATAAAGAAACAGAAGATCCTAAAGATTATACATTTATTAAGTCTTTAGTATATGACAACGATTTTATAATGAGTAATGACCCTGGATATGTTAAAACATTAGAGAACTTGCCAGAAGATAGAAAAAAAGCTATGTTATATGGTGACTGGGATTGTTTTGAAGGACAATACTTTACAGAATTTAAAAGAGATGTACATGTTATACAACCTTGTGTAATACCAGAACATTGGAATAGATATATAGCACTTGATTATGGACTTGATATGTTAGCTTGCCTTTGGATAGCAATAGATGAACAAGACAGAGCTTATGTATATAAAGAACTATATCAAAATGATTTGATAATATCAGAAGCAGCTGCTAGAATATTAGAAGTAACAGACACAGATAAGATAAAGAAAAGATATGCACCACCTGATTTATGGAACAGAAGACAAGAGACTGGAGATAGTGCAGAAGACATATTTAGAAAGAATGGTGTAGTTTTACACAAAAGTAATAATAATCGTGTTATGGGCTGGTATGCAGTCAAAGAACACCTAAAGATAGAACAAAGCAGAGATGAACAAACTGGTAAAGAGATAGAAACATCTAAATTAAAGATATTTAGTAACTGTACTAACTTAATAAGAACATTACCACAATTACAACATGATGAACGTAATCCAAATGATGTATCTAACACACCACATGAACTAACACACATAAACGATGCATTAAGAGGATTTTGTATAGAAAGAACACATCCTACAAAGACAGTAAATGAAGATGAGTTGTATGAGATTAACAAAGCTAAGAATAAATACAGAGATAAAATAAAAGGATTAGCAGGTAAGAGTGCTAGTAGAAGTTTTATAAACTATGGAGGTTAATATGTTAGATAAGATACTTAAAAGATTTGGATATATTAAAGAAAAGAAAAAAGAAGACTTGGAAATAATAGAAAAGAAAAAGAGTTTAGAAAAACAATTTAATGATTTAATGCATTACTCTTTAAAGAATTCTATAAAAGGAGGCACTAATGGAAGATAAAGTAACAAAAGACTGGGCTTTATACGAAGCAGGTAAGCAATATAACCAAACTATAGTTGGAGTTAATGATATTAGTTACTATGATATGGTAGATTCATGTTTAGCTTTCTATGGAGGTAATCAATGGCGTAATGTGCTTGGAGAAGATTTACCTAAACCAGTATTTAATTTTATTAAAAGAACATTATCGTTTTTTATAGCAAGTATAACAAGCACTAACATAGCAATAAACTTTGAGAAGTTAGAGTATTCAGAAGAAGAAGACGAAACTGTTGAAATGATTAATGCAGAAGTTAAGAATATACTTGAAAAAATGAAGATAGAGAATAGAACAAGAGAATTACTTTTTGATGCTGGAATAACTGGAGATGCATGTTTGCATTTTTACTTTGATCCTAATAAGAAAGTATATAAAGGTAAAGGTCAAATTGTAAGTGAAATAGTAGATGGTTCAAATGTAATGTTTGGTAATGCTAATAATTCTAATGTAGAAGCTCAACCTTATATAATAATAACAGGTAGAGATATAGCAAAGAACTTACAAGAAGAAGCGAAAGAATACAAAGAAAGCACAGAGGTAGATACAGACACAGACTACGAATATATGCCAGATGATAATGGTAAGATTGAAGTAGAAACAGATGACTATGGTAAAGCTTTATATATACTTAAATATTATAAAAAGAAAATTAAAACTAAAGTAAATAAATTTAACGAAGTAACTGGAATGAATGAAGAAGTAGAAGAAGAAGTTACTCACGTATTTTGCAGTAAGTCAGTTAAAAAAGGATTTATATATCAAGATATAGACACAGGTTATGAATATTACCCTATTGCATGGTTGAATTGGGAAAAACAAAAATCTCAATATCATGGAAAAGGTATAGTAATAGATATGATACCTAATCAAATAAGTATTAACAAGATGTTTGCAATGGTAATATATCATTTAATGTTAACATCATTTCCTACTGCAATATATAATGCAGATAAAGTAAGTGGTTGGAGTTCTGAAATAGGCGCTCAAATAGAACTAACTGATATGGAAACTGGAGATAGTATAAGGAATGTAGCTGGATACCTAGAACCTGCAAGCATGAGTGGTCAAATAATAAATGCAATTGATATGGCTATAAAATATACTAAGGAAAGTGTTGGTGTATCAGATGCTGCAATTGGTTCAGTAGACCCTAAGAATACAAGTGCAATAATAGCAGTACAAAAAAGTTCAGTAGTACCTTTAGAAAATATTAAATCTAATCTATATGAATTTGTAGAAGATGTAGGAAGAATACTATTAGATATAATAGGAACTAAATACGGTAAAAGAACTGTATTAATTGAAGATAAAGACGGAAACAAAATAAGTAAAGATTTTGATTTTAGCACATTAAAAGACCAATGGTTGAATGTACGTGCTGATGTAGGTTCAAGTGCTTATTATAGTGAAGTAGCTTCATTACAAACATTAGATAACTTACTTATGAGTGAGAAAATAGACTTTGTACAATATTTAGAAAGAATACCTAAAAACTTAATACCTGATAGTGATAGTTTAATTGAAGAACTAAAACAAAGAATGGGTATATTACCAAAAGAAAAACTAAAAGAGTATGAGAATATGGCACAGTTTATTGAAACGCTTCCAATCGAAGAACAAAATAGATTAAAAAGTTTACCTGATGCTCAAATGGAAGAAGAAGTTACAATGATGATGCAACAACCACAAAATAATATAAACGAAGAAAATAAACTTGCTGAACTTGGTTTAGAGATGGGAGGCTAATATGAACGAAAAGTTAATTGAAAAAATGATTGAATTAGCTAAAAAAGTTAATTTAAGTGATAAAAAGATTAATTCATTAGAACAAGATTTTAAAAAATATAAAGAAGAAGTACCTGATGAAGATAAAGCTTTCTATATGAAAAAAATGTTAGCTAAAGTTAAAATGTATACTATAAGAAACGGATATTGGTACTTTGAGGGTGAAAATACTGGAATAAAAGCAGAAGCTATTGATGGTAAAGATGGTATTAATGGTACTAATGGAAAAGATGGCAAAGATGGTAGAAATGGTGTAGACGGACTTAATGGTAGAAATGGTATAGATGGTAAGAATGGTAAAGATGGAAAGAATGGACTTAATGGAGCTGATGGACTAACACCTAAATTTGAAGTAGTAGAAACTAAAACTATAACATCATCTGAAGAAGCAGAAGTTGAAATGATAAAAGAAAACAATAAATATAAATTAAAATTTAAATTACCTAGAGGTTCGGTTGGACATAATGGTCCAACTGGTAAAAGTGCATATGATGTATGGTTAGATATGGGCAATAATGGAACAGAACAGGACTATTTAGACAGTTTAACTGATGGGAGTAAAGCTAATACAATTGAAATAACTGCAGCTAGAAAAGGCGAAGCTACTTTAGAAGATAAAATTGATTTAATTGATACTAATATAGATATATTACAAAATATGCAAGTAAATGTAAAAGATTTTGGAGCTATAGGTAATGGAATAATTGATGATACTATAGCTATACAAACTGCATTAAATAGTTTAACAACAGGTGGTACTTTATATTTTCCAAAAGGAACATATATTCATACAGGAATTACTATTCCTGCTCATTATATTTCATTACTTGGAAATGGAAGATTTAGTACTTTCTTAAAAAATACAAGTACTAATAATGCTATAACAATAGATACAAATAGTGAACGTGGAAGTATAAAAGAAATTGGAATTTTGGGAAATGGTACTTCCATATATGGTGGAAATGCTACAAGTGGACATGGTATTGTATTTTCTAATAATTCTGTATCTTGGAATTTTGAAAATATAACTGTAAGAGGACATGGAAAAGATGGTTTTCATGGTGGTGAAATAGGACATGTAAACAATATTAATATTGTAAATAGTGAAATAGAATTTAATAAAGGAAATGCTATTTATTTTGTAGCTAAAGCAGGTGTATCTCAAATAAATGCAATAAATATTAATGGATGTAATATATCTAATAATGGAACAAGTGGATTAGTCTTATGGGGAAATAATATTAATATTAAAGAAAATACTATTCAAGGTAATAGATTATATGGATATAATATTAGTTCTGATTTAGTACAAGGAACAGGTACATTAAGTTGTGATATGATTTCAATTAAAAATAATTATTCAGAAGGAAATTTGTTTGGGTTACTTAATATAAAAATTGATAAAATATCATCTCCATTAACTTATAAATATATTGGAACTTTAATATTTGAAGAAAATTTCGGTCATGAAAATTCATTAGATGCTTCAATAACTTCTATAATTACAATTTCTAAAGGTACAGGTATTTCAACTTTATTTGATAGAGCTTTTAAATGTTTTAGATATAATAAAAATTCTTTAAGTAGTTCAGTTTCAGGAGTTAAAATATTTAATGGTAATAATTTATTAGATTTTAATAGTATTATAGAAATGACATTTAATGAACAATCTAATTTTATAAATTATGGATATTCACAATTTATAATAAAACAAAAAATAATAGTTTTAAATAATTTTTTAGAATCAAAAGGATTAACTTTTACTGATATTTCAACAGGAAAAAGTCCTAATATAACATCAAATACTTCTATTTATTATCCATTAAAAATAGAAAATTATAATGGAATATATGAATTTGGAATACCAATAGATACAGATTATACTAATCCACAAGTTTTAATTAATTTATATGGAAGATTAAAAGGTTCAAGTGCTGCGTACACTTTAATATATTCAAAATATTTAGTAACAATAACTAATGGAGTTATTTCAGCCATAGCAAGTGGTTTTAGTCCAATATCTGGATATGAAGATATGTATATGAAAATTACTATTTATCCAACAGGTGGTGGAGGAACAGGTACATATTTATATATTTATAATCCATATTTAACATTTGATTAAATATTAATTAGGAGGAAATTATGAAAGAATTTAATGAAAAAGAATATGAAGTTGAAGAAGATGCTAGAACTTTAATGGAATATCAAAAATTAATTAAAGATAAACTAAGAATGAAACTAGCAAAAGAAAAGTTATCAAAAAAAATGAAAGAAATTAAAGAAGTGGTAGGTGAATAAAATGAGATACATAGTAAAGAAGTTAAAAGAAGATTACGAGTTTACACATATAGAGCAAGTAAAAACATTAGATGGTAAAGATGTAGAGTATATCAAAGGTAAAAATGTAATAAAAAAAGATAAACTTATAGAAAGTTTAGAACAACTTAGAATAGAAAGAAAAGAACAGTTTGAAATAATAGATAATAACATAAAAGAACTAGAAGCAATGTTAGTAGCAATAGAAAACTGTAAGTAAAAACTTGTCTTTTAGTGTAGACTTGAAAGAACACATATGGCCAACCAAAGCCAAGAAGGAGTTAATATGGAAAATATAGAAGTTCAAAACATACCAGTTGAAAACGAAGGAGTAGAAGAACTAAATCTTAATGAATTTGATTTAGGATTTGGTACAGAAGAAGTTACTGAAACTACAGAAGAAGCAACACCAGCGGAAACTGAAGAAGAAGTAAAAGAAGATGAATTTGATTATTCGCCTTTCTTAGAAAATCTATCTAAAAAAGTAAAATACAATGGTGAAGAAATTAAGATAGATAACTTAGAAGATGTAGTAACAAATTATCAAAAGGGCAAAAATTATGATAAATTGCAAGATAAACTAAACTCATTAGAGAATAGTGAAGAAATGCAATATATAGATGATTTAGCTAAACAAAATGGAATGACTAGAAGTGATTATATTAAAGCTGTAAAAGAAAATCAAGCAAAGTTAGATTTACAAGCTGAACAAGATAGAATAGCAGAAATGGTAGCAAATAACGTTCCAGAAGAAGTAGCAAGAGAAGTTGTAGAAACTGCTAGACTTAGAAAAGAATATAATGAAAAGATTTTAAAAATAGATCAAGAAAAAAAACAAAGTCAAGAAAAAGCTAAAGAAAATGCTGAATATGATAAATTTTTAAATGCATATCCTGATATTGATTTGGATAAAATTCCAAAAGAAGTATTTGCAGAAGCTAAAGAAAATGATTTATTAACAGCATATACAAAACATCAATTAAAAATAGCACAAGAAGAAATAAAACAACTTAAACAAAACGACAAAATTAAAAAAAGTTCACCTATAAAAGGTGTTACTGAATATGGTGGTACAATCAATGAAAAACAAGACGCATTCTTAATGGGATTTAATTCTGATTAGTACCAAAGAAAGAAGGTATTAAAATGGCTATAAACTTAGCAACAAACTACGAAGCAAAAGTAGACGAAAAATTTAAACAAATATCATTATCAAAAGCATTCACAAATTCAAGTTACACTTGGTTAAATGCAAGTGCAATCGTTGTAAATGGAAGAACAACTGTAGCAATGAATGATTACTCATTAACTGGTTCTGCTAGATACGGAACTCCAGCAGAATTAGAAAACACTGTACAAACAATGTTACTTAGAAAAGATAGAAGTTTCACATTTACAATTGATAAAAAATCTAAAGATGATACTAACGGAACAATATTTGAAGCTGGTAAAGCTTTAAAAGAACAACAAGAACAAGTTATTGTACCTGAAATAGATACTTATACATTTGGAATAATGGGAGCAGCTGCTGTTGCAAACGGTGGTACTGCTACTGCTGCAATAACTGCTAGTAATGCATACGACAAATTTTTAGATGGACAAATATTCTTAGGAAATAATTTAGTTCCAACTGAAGGATTGCTTGCTGCTGTATCTTATAGTTTCTATAAATTTATTAAATTAGATTCTAGCTTTATGTTAGCTTCTGAAATAGCGATGGAAAAAAGAATTAATGGTATGGTAGGTGAAGTAGATGGAGTTAAACTTGTAAAAGTTCCTAGTTCTAAACTACCAACTAACTGTGCATTCTTAATCGCACATCCAATGGCAACTGTAGCTGCTAATAAATTAGAAGACTTTACAATTCATCAAAACCCACCAGGAATATCTGGAAGTTTAGTTGAAGGTAGAGTAAGATATGATGCATTTGTTTTAAATAACAAAGTTAACGCATTATACATGCACTTAACTGCTGTAGTATCTTAATTTATACCTTGAGGGAGTGAAAACTCCCTTAATAATAAGTTAAGGAGGAATATATGAAAGATAAAATAATTTTAATAACAGGTGGAACTGGAAGTTTTGGCCAAGCAATGACAGAAAGACTATTACAAGAAGAAGTAAAAGAAATAAGAATATTCTCAAGGAATGAAAAAAATCAATGGGAAATGAAAAAGAAATTTAATGATAGTAGATTGAACTTTATAATTGGAGATATAAAAGAATTTGACTCAGTAAATAAAGCAATTGAAAATGTAGACTATGTATTTCATTCAGCTGCATTAAAACATGTCTTAATATGCCAAGAAAATCCATTTGAAGCTATAAACACTAATGTATTAGGCAGTGAGAATGTAATACTTGCTTCTATAAAGAACAAAGTAGATAAATTAGTATGTTTAAGTACAGATAAAAGCGCAAATGCAAGTACAACTTATGGAAGTACAAAATATTTAATGGAATGTATGTGTAAAGATATAGATAGTAAAGATACTAAAATTATATTAACAAGATATGGTAATGTATTAGGATCAAGTGGTAGTGTAATACCACTATTTAAAGAACTTAAAAGTCAAAATAAACCACTTACAATAACTAATAGAAGTAATACACGTTTCTTTATGCAAATGTCTGAGGCTATTGATTTAGTCTTATATGCTTTAAATAATGGAAATAATAAAGATATGTTTGTTTATAATAATAAAAGTGCAGATGTTGGAATGGTAGCAGATTGTATAAGTGATAATCAAATAACAATAGGAAGTGAATGTATAGAAAAAACAGATGAAGCATTACTTACAATATCTGAACTTAATCATAGTGAACTCGTAGATAACTACTTTAGAATAAATGAAAATATAAAATCAGATATAAAATATATAGATTCATTAACAAGTGATAATGCACCAAGATTTACTAAAGAAGAATTACAAACTATAATAGATAGTTTATAAGGAGGATTTATGGATACATCAGTTGTAATAATAAGTTGTGATAAGAACGAAGATATACACGAGCCTTTTTATAAATTATATAGTAAGTACTGGAAATATTATTTAAAGACTTATATAGTAATGGAAGACAAAGAATGTAAATATTTTAATACAATAAAAGCAAAAGGAAGTTGGACATCTAGAGTTAGACAAGCACTTGAACAAATTGATACAAAATACGTTATATTTTTACTAGATGACTTCTTTTTTCATAGTAAAGTAGATAACGATAGAATAGTTGATATTTTAAAGAACTACGATGACAATACAGCTGTTTATAATTTAGAATTGGATAATGATACTAAATACACATCAAATTCTTTAAATGGATTTGTAAAGCGAAATAACAAAGAACCTTATTTAAATAGTTGTCAACCTAGTATTCATGATAGATTAAAGCTAATTGAGAGATTACAAGAAGATAAAACGCCTTGGGAATGGGAATTAACAGAAGTAGATTCTAAATATGATTTTTATATAAACAATAAAGAGCTAGTATTTGATATTGGATATAATGAAACTAAAAAACCATGGTGTTTGGTACAAGGTAAATGGAGTATTGAAACTAAAAACTTATTTGAAAAAGAAAATATAAAAGTAGATTATAGTAAACGTGGATTTATAGATTACGATTTATCAATTATAATACCATATTATAAAACAAAAGAGTTAACAATTAAGTTACTAGATAATTTAACTAAACAACTTAAACCTAATGTTGAAATTATTTTAATAGATGATGGATGTAATGAAAAAATATTTGATAAGTATCCTATAAAAGTAATACATCAAGAAAATTTGGGTGTATCAAGTGCTAGAAACAAAGGACTTGATATATGTAAAGGATATAATGTAGTATTTATTGATTCTGATGATAATGTAAGCAAAAACTACATAGATATAATATTAAATAAAATTAATAAAAGTGAATTTGATTATTGTTACTTTAGTTGGAAATCAATAGGAGTTACTAAAGAAGAATATATAATAAATGATAAACCACCTGAATGGAATACATCAGTATGGAATTGTATATATAAAAGAGAGTTAATAGGCAACATTAGATTTAATGAAAATAAAACAATGTCAGAAGATACAGAATTTAATTATAAAGTATTAAAAGGTAAAAAAGAAAATATAACTGATATACTTTACTATTATAATAATGGTAGAGAAAGTAGTTTAACTAGTAGATATCGAAATAATGAAATAACTATGAATGAAACTATAAAATCACAAATAATAGTATATCGTTCATATATAAGTAAACTTGGTGGTGTTGAAACTGCTATTTATAATATGTGTAATTTATTAAAAGATAAATACGAAATAATGTTTGTATATGATAATGCAGATGCTATACAATTAAATAGATTAAAAAAATTAGTCAAATGTGTTAAGTTTTCAGGTCAAAACTTTAAATCTAATTTATTTTTAATTTATAGTTTTAACGATTGCACTATTTTAAATAATGTAGTATCAAAAGAATTTATACAACATATTTGTTGTAATGTGGAAGAATTGAGTCAACCATATGAAAAAAATGATAAAATAACTAAATTTACATCTGATAGTATAGCAGGAGCAGAAGCATTTAAAAGAAAATTTGGAATAGAATGTTATTTATTACATAATTTATTTGATTGTACAGAACCTAAAAAAGTATTAAATTTAATGAGTGCTACTCGTTTAAGTTGGGAAAAAGGCTATAATAGAATGAAATTATTAGCTAAAAGAATGAATGAAAGAGGACTTTTATTTGAATGGACAGTTTTTACTAATGATTTACCTGATGAAATAATAGATGGTTTTGTATTTAGAGAACCAAGACTAAATGTAGTTGATTATATGTGGAATAAAGACTATATATTACAACTTAGTGATAGTGAAAATTGGGGTTGTACAATAACTGAGAGTTTAGATAGAGGTGTACCAGTAGTTGTAACAGACTTTAATAGTGCATATGAGCAAGTAGAAGATAAAGTTAATGGGTTTATACTTAAAAGAGATTTAAGCAACTTAGATGAAGTAATTGACAATATGTATAGTAAAAATTTAAAAGGATATAAACATATTAAGAAATATAATATATCTGAATGGACTAAATTATTTAAAAACTTAAAAGAAATAAAAAGTAAGTATATATATAATCCAGAAGAAATAGAAGTTGATACATATAATACTTATATAACATTAGCATTAGTAAGAGATGAACAAGGTAACCAAATAGAAGAAAATAATGAAATAACTATAAAAAATATAGCAAGAGTAAGAGAATTATTACGATTTAATCTAATTAAAAGAAAGGAGTTGTAAAATATGACTAAAAAAGTAGTTAAAAAAGAACCTATAATAAAAAAAGAAACAGTTAAAAAAGAAATAAAATATATAACATTATCTTTAGTAAGAGATGATTTAGGAAATCAAATAGAAGAAAATAAAGAAATAACTAATTTATCAAAAGATAGAATAAAATTATTATTAAGTTTTAATTTAATAAAGGAGGTATAAAATGACAGCACAAGAAATATTTAATATATCAATGAATTTAATTGATATTGATACAAA
>Ga0208665_10000024_pt1 | contig 36962 bp, 62 predicted proteins | sample Methanogen_OWC_FD_187365 | JGI IMG/M metagenome (GOLD analysis project Ga0208665, IMG submission 187365) | Enriched soil microbial communities from Old Woman Creek wetland in Ohio, USA - Methanogen_OWC (SPAdes) (version 2) | ecosystem: Environmental > Terrestrial > Soil > Wetlands | place: USA...
TGGAGGAGATGAGTTAGATGAAACTAATAATACACAATAAAACAAATTTAAAAAATAGTGAAATAGTAAAATATATAAATCAAGCTTTATTCGAAATTGAAAATAATGATGCAAAAGATAATTATAAATGGAGAATATTTGAATTTAAAGATGGTATGAAACTAGAAACTTGTTTGAATAAAAAAAGTAGAACATTTTTATTACATGAATAAAGGAGTTGAGTTAGATGAATGCTAAAACTATGTTTGAAAAGTTAGGATATAAATTGATTGGAACAAGTTCTTTATTCCAATATAGAAAAGAATATAACGATGCTTGGGATAGATTACACTATGAAGATATTATATTTAATAATAATCTAAAAGGTTATATAACTTTAGCCTGGTATAATGAATTAAATGACAAAGGAACTTTTAAAAATAAAAGTTATGATGCTATATATATTACTATTGAATTGAACAAAGCAATACAACAACAAATAAAAGAATTAGGATGGTTAGATGCGAAAAAAGGATTGGAGGAATAAATATGGATAAATTAGATGAATATGATATATTACTTGGCATAAGTATAATTGGGCTTATATTTATTATTATATGTATGATTTATGGTTGTTTTTTTTACAAAAACGAATTTGATGAAATATTAGCAACTAATAATTATAAAGTAATAGCGCATGATGTAACAAGTTCAAAATATGGACCTAGTTATGTATTAACTATACAAGATAATACAACAGGAAAAATAATAAGCCAACAAGTAGATGGTACAGGATATTATACAGTATTAGAAAATAATAAAATTAAATAAAAATTGGGGGTGTAGAAATGAAAAAATATATAATAGGTTTAATAATAGTAACTTTATTATTAACTTTCAATACAATATGTTTTGCAAAAGGTTCAGTAGGACATAGTAGTAGTCATTCATCAGGAGCTAGAAGCTCATCAACATCTCATGGAACAACAAGTAAACCAAGTTCAAGTTCTAAATCAAGCTCGAGTTCAACGAGTTCACATATAACAACAAGTTCAACATCATCACATATGAGTAATCCATTTTTATGGTTTATGATAGGCGGAGCTGCAGGACATGCAACAAATGATAATAATGATGTTAATATCTATGGTGAACAACAACAACAAAATTTACAATTAGATAAGAAAAAAATAATTATAACTTTAATTATAATAGCAGTAATTATTATAATTGGATTTATTTTAATAAAATTAAATAAAAATTAACAAATTTAATAAAAAGTGTTGACACTTGACTTAGATATGTTATAATAAGTATAAGTGATAAGTGCCTCAGGAAATTAACTAACATTTGAGGGTACTTATCTAGAATAGGTCTAAAGAACATATAATAAAAATATGTTCTTTTTTTATGTGTTGGTGATAATACAGGGTGATATTATTAATGAGTACAGAAATGATAAACTAACAGCCAACAAAGATATTACTATGCATTTAGTATCTAAATATGCAGTGACGGAATAGGTAAACGTTTTATGGCGAAATGCCGGTTGAGTTTTAGTGTCAAACCAGGTGACCTACCCCAAAATTATTTGGGTGATATAGTTTAGAGAACTATCTCATATAAGGTGCAAATCCTTATCTACATAAATATTTACTATACATTAATATCTAAATTCGATCATGAATGTTTCAAAGGTGGTGAACTGGGAAATTCACTACCAAAATATCGCAGATTAGAGAAACGGATATCTCGTTGGGCTCATAACCCAAAAATAGTCAGTTCAACTCTGACATCTGCTACCAGCTATTATATAGCAAAAGGTGATTACTGCCTCCAATGTGCACAGGTATTAGGAAAAAGAGTAATATGTATTATTCCAGTCTGAATAATCCTTGTACGTTAGGGTTAAACGTACTGCATATGTAGATATTGGTATTATAACAGTTCAATTCTGTTAATCTGCACCAAAAGATATAATAAAATATATCCTATAAAATAATTTTTTAAGGAGAACCAAAATGAAATGTAATTTATGCGAACAGCACGAACAAAAGCACGAATATTATTTGTGTGATGGAAGTAAAATCTTCATTTGTGAAGAATGTGGAGAAAAACTGTACGGTAAATTATTCATTCCAATCATTGACAGTAGACTATTTCATATAATTATGTTATTAGAGTATGTTGAGAAGAATTAAAGGGCTATATGCCCTATTGTGAGCTAATAGAATAATCTATTTTATATATAAAGGAAGTGTTGATATGAAATTTAAAAGTTTAAAAGAAGCATGTGAGTATTATAAGAAATATATATTGAATAAATAAACGAAAGAAGAATTAATATGAAAAATTGTGAGCATTGCATATACTATGATTTTAAAGATAGAGAATGTACATTATCAATTGAAACAAAAAAATGTGAAAGATATATAAGTATATTTGACTGTTGCACTCAAAATTGCTCTAATTGTAAAAGAAAGTGTGATAAGTATGATAGATAGAATAATAGAACATATAAAGGATAAACTTGTTATTTGGCAAGGTAAGAGATACTGTAAGAAGTATCATGGTAGAGATTTGAGGTTTTAGAATGAAAGAATTTAAAATTGATATAACTATAGATAAATATAAATATAATAACGACATAGTTAAAAGTTTATTAAATGAAATTATATTACAGAATAATCTTGATATAAATAAATTTGATATAAAAACTAATGTAGAACATAATTATAAATATATTGATAAAGTATTAATAAATTTTATATTTAATTTAAAGGAAGTGATATAATGCTAACACCTAAACAAAGTATGTTTGTTAAAGAGTACTTGATAGATTTAAATGCAACACAGGCTTGTATAAGATGTGGATATAGTTCTAATACAGCTAAAGAGCAAGGTTGCAGATTGTTAACCAATGCTAACATAAAAGAAGCTATACAAAAAGGTATGGATAAAAGAGCTAATAAAACAGAAATAACAGCTGAATGGATACTCAATGGAATAAAAGATGTTATTAATAATAGTACGCAAGAAAATAGCAAATTAAAAGGCTATGAATTACTTGGAAAACATCTTAAACTATTCACAGAAAAGCAAGAAGTTATTTCAGATACTACATTAACAGTCAACTTTAATATACCAAGACCAAAGGAAGAATAATTATGCAAATAGATATAGACTATAAACCTAATAATAAACAAGAATTATTTCATTCCTGTAATGCAGATGAATGTGTATATGGAGGAGCTAAAGGTGGAGGTAAGAGTTGTGCATTAGTTATGGAAGCATTAGCTTATGGATTAGAAAATCCAAGAGCTGATATGTATATATTTAGGGAAACATATGATGATTTAGAAGCAAATATAATAAAAGAATGGAAAGCTAAAGTTTCTAAAGAATTATATGAGTTTAATGAAACAAAACACTTTGCTACACTAATAAATGGAACTACAGTAAAATTTAGATATATAAGAAATTTTATAGATGCAGAAAGTTATCAAGGACGTTCAATGGATTGGATAGGAGTTGATGAATTAACTAAGCATGAAAAAAGAAGTATACAAATATTACTTTCTTGTTTAAGGTCTGCTAAAGGATTCAAACCAAGATTTAGAGCAACTTGTAATCCAGGCGGTATTGGACATGCTTGGGTTAAAGAAATGTATATAGATGCTACCAACTATGGATTAAATCCAGTAATAGATGAATTAACAGGATTAAATAGAGTATTTATTCCTGCTAAAGTGTATGATAATACTATTCTTGTAAAAAATGACCCTAATTATATTAAAAGACTTGAAAATCTACCTGAAAATCAAAAGAAAGCTTTTTTATATGGCGATTGGGATATATTTGAAGGACAATACTTTACAGAGTTTAAAAGAGATGTACACGTTATACAACCTTTTGTAATACCAGAGCATTGGAATAGATACATTGCACTTGATTATGGGCTTGACATGTTAGCATGTTTATGGATAGCAATAGATGAACAAGACAGAGCTTATGTATATAAAGAACTATACCAAAATAATTTGATAATATCTGAAGCAGCTGCTAGAATACTTGAAGTAACAGACAAAGATAAAATAAAGAAAAGATACGCACCACCAGATTTATGGAATAGAAGACAAGAGACAGGAGATAGTGCAGAAGACATATTTAGAAAGAATGGTGTAGTTTTACACAAAAGTAATAATAATCGTGTTATGGGCTGGTATGCAGTCAAAGAACACTTAAAGATAGAACTAAGTAGAGATGAACAAACAGGTAAAGAAATAGAAACATCTAAACTGAAGATATTTAGTAACTGTACTAACTTAATAAGAACATTACCTCAGTTGCAGCATGATGAACGTAATCCAAATGATGTAAGTAACACACCACATGAACTAACACACATAAATGATGCATTAAGAGGTTTTTGCATAGAAAGAACACATCCTACTAAAACAGTAATTGAAGATGAGTTGTATGAGATTAATAAAGCTAAGAACAAATACAGAGATAAAGTAAAAGGATTAGCAGGTAAGAGTGCTAGTAGAAGTTTTATAAACTATGGGGGTTAATATGTTAGATAAGATATTTAAAAGATTTGGATATATTAAAGAAAATAAAAAAGAAGACTTGGAAATAATAGAAAAGAAAAAGAGTTTAGAAAAACAATTTAATGACTTAATGCATTACTCTTTAAAGAATTCTATAAAAGGAGGCACTAATGGAAGATAAAGTAACAAAGGACTGGGCTTTATACGAAGCAGGTAAGCAATATAATCAAACTATAGTTGGAGTTAATGATATTAGTTACTATGATATGGTAGATTCTTGTTTAGCCTTTTATGGTGGAAATCAATGGCGTAATGTTCAGGGAGAAGATTTACCTAAACCAGTTTTTAATTTTATTAAAAGAACGTTATCATTTTTTATAGCAAGTATAACATCGACTAACATAGCAATAAACTTTGAGAAGTTAGAGTATACAGAAGATGATGAAGATGAAACAGTTGAAATGATAAACGCAGAAGTTAAAAATATACTTGAAAAAATGAAGATAGAAAATAGAACAAGAGATTTGCTTTTTGATGCAGGAATAACAGGAGATGCATGTTTGCATTTTTACTTTGACCCAAACAAGAAAGTATATAAAGGAAAAGGCCAAATAATAAGTGAAATAGTAGATGGTAGCAATGTAATGTTTGGAAATGCTAACAATCCTAATGTAGAAGCACAACCTTATATAATAATTACAGGTAGAGATATGGCAAAAAACTTACAAGAAGAAGCTAAAGAATATAAAGAGATTACAGAAGTTGAAAGTGATACAGACTACGAATACATGCCGGATGATAATGGTAAGATTGAAGTAGAAACAGATGACTATGGTAAAGCATTGTATATACTTAAATACTATAAAAAGAAAATTAAGACTAAAGTAAATAAATTTAATTCAGTAACTGGTAAAAATGAAGAAGTAGAAGAAGAAGTTACGCGTGTATTTTGTAGTAAGTCAGTTAAAAAAGGATTTATATATCAAGATATAGATACAGGTTATGAATATTATCCTATTGCTTGGTTAAACTGGGAAAAACAAAAAAGTCAATATCATGGTAAAGGTATAGTTATAGATATGATACCTAATCAAATAAGTATTAATAAGATGTTTGCTATGGTTATATATCATTTAATGTTAACATCATTTCCTACTGCAATATACAATGCAGATAAAGTGAGTGGTTGGAGTTCTGAAATAGGTGCACAAATAGAATTAACAGATTTAGATCCTGGAGATAGTATACGTAACGTTGCTGGATATCTTGAACCTGCAAGTATGAGTGGACAAATAATAAATGCAATTGATATGGCTATAAAATACACTAAAGAAAGTGTCGGAGTATCAGACGCTGCACTTGGTTCAGTAGATCCTAAAAATACAAGTGCGATAATAGCAGTTCAAAAAAGTTCAGTTGTGCCTTTAGAAAATATTAAATCTAATTTATATGAATTTATAGAAGATGTAGGAAGAATATTATTAGATATAATAGGAACTAAATATGGTAAAAGAACTGTATTGATAGAAAATGAAGATGGTAATAAAATAAGTAAAGAATTTGATTTTAGCACATTAAAAGACCAATGGCTAAATGTACGTGCTGATGTAGGTTCAAGTGCTTATTACAGTGAAGTTGCTTCATTACAAACTCTAGATAACTTACTTATGAGTGAGAAGATAGACTTTATACAATACTTAGAAAGAATACCTAAAAACTTAATACCTAATAGTGATAGTTTAATAGAAGAACTAAAACAAAAAATGGGAATATTACCTAAAGAAAAACTTATTGAATATGAAGATATGGCTAGATTTATTGAAACATTACCAATAGATGAACAAAACTTTTTAAGAAGTTTACCAGATGAAAAAATGGAAGAAGAAGTTATGATGCTTATGAAACAACAACCACAAGTTGAACAACCAATTATGAATGAAGATACAATGAATAACGAGTTAATGAAAAATGAATTGATGAATAATTTGGAGGTGCAATAAATGGATAACAAATTTATATATGAGTACTTAACTAAACTAACAGAAAAATTAAATACTAAACAAGAAAAATTTATTGATAAACAAGAAAAAGTGTATGATAAATTAGAAACACAGTTAATAAATAATATAAAAGATATAAAAAAAGAATTAGATGATAAAACACAACACAAAGAAATATTTATGTATAGACTTATGGAAAAAATGAAAAACTATCATATAAAAGATGGTTATTGGTATTACGAAGATAAAAAACTAGTTAAAGCGGAAGCGACAGATGGTAAAGATGGTATTAATGGCAAAGATGGTAAAGATGGATTAAACGGTAAAGATGGGCGTAATGGAGTAGATGGAAGAAACGGAAGAGATGGAAAAGATGGAAAAGATGGAAAAAAAGGTGCTGATGGATTAAACGGTGCTGATGGACTAACACCAGTTTTTACTGAAACAGAAACTGAAACTTTAACAGCATATGAAAAAGCGAAGGTTGAAATAATAAAAAATAATAATAAATATAAATTAAAATTTTCTATACCTAAAGGATTAGCTGGACATAATGGACCAAAAGGCGATTCTGTAAAATATGAAGAAATAACATACGAAGAATGGTTATCAAGGAAAAATGCTGGAACTTTAGATGAATTTACAATTTATTATGAAGGGTTGTGATAAATATGCTGAAAGCAATAGGAAATACTGAAGTAGGTAAACTTATGCTTGGAAATTTAACAAGATGTAAATATTTAGCACAATATAATCAAATATTATATAGAGAAATAGTTAAAATAGCAACAGGAATTGATATAGAAATATTAGATACTAAAAATGATTATGCTAATATAACAAAAATAGAAGGAAATAGTACACAAACAACAAGTATTGCTAATAAAAATTTATTTGATAAAAACAGAGCAATAGTAGGTGCTTTTATAGATCGTAATACTGGTGGATTAACTGCATTTGCTACTGCTTATTTTAGTGATTATATACTTGTTAATTCTTCAACTTCATATAAATTTAGTGGTAATGAACAACCTACAAACACTCCTTATGCTTGGTATACAGAAGCTAAAGTTTATATTTCAGGTGGTTTAAATGTTGCTAATGCAATAACAAGTCCTAGTAATGCAAAATATATAAGATTTACCATAAATAGCAGTGCTGGATTACCAACTATTCAAATAGAACAAGGAACAACTGCTACAAGTTATGAAGCATTTGTTCCAAATAGTCCAAGCTCTAATTACCCAAGCCCAATCATAAATTCAGGTGATGGTGGAACAGTAACATTATGGTCGCATAAAAAGAATTTGTTTAGTTGTAATTTGGAAAGTGGAACTATGAATAGTTTAAATCAATTAATAGAAAATAATACTAGATTAAGAACTGCTGATTTTATAAAAGTTTCAGAAAATACAACTTATTATTTAAAAGTAAAAGAAACAAATATACAATGCACTATATTTTATTTTAATAAAGAAAGTACAACTGCTATAAGTTTAACTTCATTTTTAAATGTACCTTTAAGTATAACTACTCCTACTAACACTTATAGAATAAAAATAGTATTTAAAAAAATAGATAATTCAATTATTAATATAAGTGATATATCAGAAATACAACTAGAATTAGGTACAACAGCAACAGCATATGAACCATATCAAGGTGCAGAGTACCCTATAACATTACCAAGTGGCTACATAGGTGGTAGTTTACCAAATTTAACTGCGGATAGTTATGAATATGTAACAGGTGGTAAGAATTTGTATAATAAAACGACTGTTACTTTTGGTAAATATCTTAATAATTTAGGACAAGAAGTTACTTTATCAAGTTGGTATATATCCGACTATATAAACATATCAAATTTAAAAGATATTACATTATCACCTGTTACTGGAACGAGTGCTGCATTGTGCTTTTATGATTCTAATAAAGTATTTTTATCTGGTACGGCTTATGGTGGAGATAAATTATTTATGAGTTTTAATGTACCAAATAATGCCAAATATACTAGGTTTTCTATTTACACATATAGTGTTAATAATACTCAATTAGAAATTGGCACTATTGCTACAGATACACAACCTTATGGATTACAAAGTGGTAAATATTTAGTTAAAAGAATAGGGAAATTAATTTTAAATGGTAGTGAAATTTATTCTGAACTTGCTAATTCTACAGATGGTTATAAAAGGTTTGGATTAACAAATACATTAATAAAAATATGTGATTTTAATAAAATATGTTGTTATTGTGATAAATTTTTAGGGGTTAGCATGGCAAATAATTCTAGTACCGTAATAGGTTATAAAAATTTGGTTTCGGTTGTGAATGCTTCAGGAATGTTAGCTTTTAGGACAACTAGTACAACTTATACAACTACAGATTTTAAAAATTTATTAGCAAATAATAATATAATAGTACAGTATCCTTTAGCTATGCCAATATATATAGATACAACTTTACCACAAATACAAACATATTTAGATAATACTATAATAACTAGTTTAAGTAATCCTAAACCTAATTTAACATTAGAATATTTAGAAAGGTAGTGAATTTAATGAAAGAATGCGATGAAAAAGAATATGAAATTGAAGAAGATGCTAGAACTTTAATGGAGTATCAAAAATTAATGAAAGACAAAAGTAGAATGAAAATGGCAAAAGAAAAACTTTTAAAGAAAATGAAAGAAATTAAAGAAGTGGTAGGTGAATAAATGAGATACATAGTTAAAAAAATAAAAGAAGATTATGAGTTTACACATATAGACCAAGTAAAAACATTAGATGGTAAAGATGTGGAGTATATCAAAGGTAAAAATGTAATAAAAAAAGATATACTTATAAGAGAACTAGAACAACTTAAAGTTGAAAGAAAAGAAAATTTTGATATAATAGATAATAACATAACAGAATTAGAAAAAATGTTAGTAGCAATAGAAGAAGTAGAATAATATTTTGTCTTTTAGTATAGACATTAAAGAATACATATCGCCAACCAAAGCGAAGAAGGAGAATTAATATGGAAAATGCAGAAATTCAAGATACACCAATCGAAAATGAAGGAGCAGAAGAATTAAATTTAAATGAATTTGATTCAGGTTTTGGAATTGAAACTAATAGTTCAGAAGAAGAAACACCAACTGAAACTGAAACTATAGAAGAAAATGAAGAAGCAGAAGAATTTGACTATTCACCATTTTTAGAAAATTTATCAAAAAAAATTAAATATAATGGAGAAGAAGTTAAAATTGATAATTTAGAAGATGTAATTGCTAATTATCAAAAAGGAAAAAATTATGACAAAGTTCAAGAAAAATTAAACTCATTAGAAAATAGTGAAGAGTTACAATATATAGAACAACTTGCTAAACAAAACGGAATGACTAGAACTGAATATATAAAAGCAGTTAAAGAAGAACAATCTAAACAAGAATTACAAGCTGAACAAGATAGAATTGCTGAAATGGTGTCTAATAATGTTCCTGAAGAAGTTGCAAAAGAAGTTGTAGAAACTGCTAGATTAAGAAAAGAATATAATGAAAAATTACTAAAACTTGAACAAGAAAAAAATATCACAAAAGAAAAAGAAAAACAAAATGCTGAATATGATGAATTTTTAAATGCTTATCCAGATATAGATTTAGAAAAAATACCTAAAGAAGTATTTGTTGATGCAAAAGAAAGTAATTTATTAACAGCATATACAAAATATCAATTAAAAATAGCACAAGAAGAATTAAAACAATTAAAACAAAATGAAAAAATTAAAAGAAGTTCACCTATAAAAGGTGTTACTGAACATGGTGGTACAATCAACGAAAAACAAGACCCATTCTTAATGGGATTTAATTCTGATTAGCACCAAAGAAAGAAGGTATTAATATGGCTATAAATTTAGCAACAAACTACGAAGCGAAAGTAGACGAAAAATTTAAACAATTATCATTATCAAAAGCATTCACTAATTCAAGTTACACTTGGTTAAATGCAAGTGCAATCGTTGTAAATGGAAGAACAACAGTAGCAATGAACGATTATTCATTAACTGGTTCTACTAGATACGGTACTGCATCAGAATTAGGTAACACTGTTCAAACTATGTTACTTACAAAAGATAGAAGTTTCACATTTACAATAGATAAAAAATCTAAAGATGACACTAATGGAACAATATTCGAAGCAGGTAAAGCTTTAAAAGAACAACAAGAACAAGTAATTGTACCTGAAATAGATGCATATACATTTGGAGTAATGGGTACAGCTGCTGTTGCAAATGGTGGTACTGCTACTGCTGCAATAACTGCTAGTAATGCATACGAAAAATTCTTAGATGGGCAAATATTCTTAGGAAATAATTTAGTTCCAACTGAAGGATTAGTTGCTGCAATATCTTATAGTTTTTATAAATTTATAAAATTAGATTCTAGTTTTATGTTAGCATCTGAAATTGCAATGGAAAAAAGAATAAATGGTATGGTAGGTGAAGTAGATGGAGTTAAACTTGTAAAAGTTCCTAGTTCTAAATTACCAACTAACTGTGCATTTATAATTGCACATCCAATGGCTACTGTAGCTGCTAATAAATTAGAAGATTTTACAATTCATCAAAATCCACCAGGAATATCTGGAAGTTTAGTTGAAGGTAGAGTAAGATATGATGCATTTGTTTTAAATAACAAAGTAAACGCATTATATATGCACTTAACTGCTGTAGTATCTTAATTTATACCTTGAGGGAGTGAAAACTCCCTTAATAATAAGTTAAGGAGGATTATATGTATAAAGATAAAACAATTTTAATAACAGGTGGTACAGGAAGTTTTGGACAAGCTATGACTGAAAGGTTATTACAAGAAGAAGTAAAAGAAATAAGAATATTTTCTAGAAATGAAAAAAATCAATGGGAAATGAAAAAGAAATTTAACGATAGCAGATTAAAATTTATAATTGGAGATATTAAAGAATATAATGCAGTAAATAAAGCGGTAGAAAATGTAGACTATGTATTCCATTCAGCTGCTTTAAAACATGTCTTAATATGTCAAGAAAACCCTTTTGAGGCTATAAACACTAATGTATTAGGTAGTGAAAATGTTATACTTGCTTCTATAAAAAACAAAGTAGAAAAATTAGTATGCTTAAGTACAGATAAAAGTGCAAATGCAAGTACAACTTATGGAAGTACAAAGTATTTAATGGAATGTATGTGTAAAGATATAGATAGTAAAGATACTAAAATCATATTAACAAGATATGGCAACGTATTAGGCTCAAGTGGTAGTATAATACCGCTGTTTAAAGAACTTAAAAGGCAAAATAAACCACTTACAATAACTAATAGAAACAACACACGTTTTTTTATGCAAATGCATGAAGCTATTGATTTAGTATTGTATGCTTTAGAAAATGGAAATAATAAAGATATGTTTGTTTATAATAATAAAAGTGCAGATGTTGGAATGGTTGCAGATTGTATAAGTGATAATCAAATAATAATAGGTAGTGAATGTATAGAAAAAACAGATGAAGCATTACTTACAGTATCTGAACTTAATCATAGTGAATTAGCTGATAATTATTTTAGAATAAATGAAAATATAAAATCTAATATAAAATATACAGATTCATTAACAAGTGATAATGCACCAAAATTTAATAAAGAAGAACTAAAAACTATAATAGATAGTTTATAAGGAGGATTTATGGATACATCAGTTGTAATAATCAGTTGCGATAAAAATAAAGATATACACGAACCTTTTTATAAATTATATAGTAAATATTGGAAACATAATTTTAAAACTTATATTGTAATGGAAGAACAAAACTGTGAATATTTTAATACAATAAAAGTGAAAGGTAGTTGGACATCAAGAGTTAGACAAGCACTTGAACAAATTGACACAAAATATGTTATATTTTTGTTAGATGACTTCTTTTTTCATAATAAAGTAGATAATAATAAAATAATAGAAATTTTGAAGTCCTACGATGACAATACAGCCGTTTATAATTTAGAATTGAGCAATCACACTAAAGATACTAAAAAGTCTTTAAATGGCTTTATAAAGCGAAATAACAAGGAGCCTTATTTAAACAGTTGTCAACCTAGTATTCATGATAGAATTAAGTTAATTGAGAGACTTAAAGAAGATAAAACGCCTTGGGAATGGGAATTAACAGAAGTAGACAGTAAATATGATTTTTATATAAATAACAAAGAGTTAATATTTGATATTGGATATAATGAAACTAAAAAACCATGGTGTTTAGTACAAGGAAAATGGAGTATTGAAACTAAAAACTTATTTGAAAAAGAAAATATAAAAGTAGATTATAGTAAACGTGGATTTATAGATTATGATTTGTCAATTATAATACCATATTATAAAACAAAAGAATTAACAATTGAGTTATTAGATAACTTGACTAAACAACTTAAACCTAATGTTGAAATTATTTTAATAGATGATGGATGTAATGAAAAAGCATTTGATAAGTATCCTATAAAAGTAATACATCAAGAAAATAGTGGTGTATCGAGTGCTAGAAATAAAGGTATTGATATATGCAAAGGTTATAATGTAGTATTTATTGATTCTGATGATAATGTAAGTGAAAACTATATAGATAAAATATTAAATAAAATTAATAAAAATGAATTTGATTATTGTTATTTTAGTTGGAAATCAATTGGAGTTACTAAAGAAGATTTTATTATAAATGATAAACCACCTGAATGGAACACATCAGTTTGGAATTGCATATATAAAAGAGATTTAATAGGAAATATTAGATTTAATGAAAATAAAACGATGTCTGAAGATACAGAATTTAATGAAAAAGTATTAAAAGGCAAAAAAGAAAATATAACTGATATACTTTACTATTATCATAATGGTAGAGAAAATAGTTTAACTAGTAGATATAGAAATAACGAAATAACTATGAATGAAACTATAAAATCACAAATAATAGTATACCGTTCATATACAAGTAAAATTGGTGGTGTTGAAACTGCTATTTATAATATGTGTAATTTATTAAGAGATAAATATGAAATAATGTTTGTATATGATAATGCTGACCCTATACAATTAAATAGATTAAAAAAATTAGTTAAATGTGTTAAATTTATTGGTCAAAATTTTAAATCTGATTTATTTTTAATTTATAGTTTTAATGATTGTACTATTTTAAACAATGTAGTATCAAAAGAATTTATACAACATATTTGTTGCAATGTAGAAGAATTAAGTCAACCATATATTAAACATGATAAAATAACTAAGTTTACATCTGATAGTATAGCTGGAGCTAAAGCATTTAAAAGAAAATTTGGTATAGAATGTGATTTATTGCATAATTTATTTGATTGTACAGAACCTAAAAAAGTATTAAATTTAATGAGTGCTACAAGACTTAGTTCTGAAAAAGGCTATTATAGAATGAAAGCACTGGCTAAAAGAATGAACGAAAGAGGACTTTTATTTGAATGGACAGTTTTTACTAATGATTTACCAGATGAAATAATAGATGGTTTTGTATTTAGAGAACCAAGACTTAATGTAGTAGATTATATGTGGAATAAAGACTATATATTACAACTTAGCGATAGTGAAAATTGGGGTTGTACAATAACTGAGAGTTTAGATAGAAATGTTCCAGTAGTTGTAACCGACTTTAATAGTGCATATGAACAAGTAGAAGATAAAGTTAATGGATTTATACTTAAAAGAGATTTAAGCAACTTAGATGAAGTAATTGACAACATGTATAGTAAAGACTTAAAAGGCTATAAACATATAAAAAAATATAATGTATCTGAATGGTTATATTTATTAAAAAACTTAAAAGAAACTAAAAGTAATTATGTATATAATCCAGAAGAAATTGAAGTTGATACATATAACACTTATATAACATTAGCATTAGTAAGAGATGAACAAGGTAATCAAATAGAACCTAATAATGAAATAAATATACGAAATATCTCAAGAGTAAGAGAATTATTACGATTTAATTTAATAAAAAGAAAGGAGTTGTAAAAAATGGCTAAAAAAGTAGTTAAAACAGAACCTATAATAAAAACAGAAACTGTTAAAATAGAAACAAAATATATAACATTAACTATGGTAAGAGATGATTTAGGAAATCAAATAGAAGAAAATAAAGAAATAATTAATTTATCAAAAGATAGAATAAAATTATTATTAAGTTTTAATTTAATAAAGGAGGTATAAAATGACAGCACAAGAAATATTTAATATATCAATGAATTTAATTGATGTTGATCCAACAAATGCTACAGAAACATTAACATATCAAACTAAATCAATAAATTTAATAAATTTAATTCAAAATGATATATGTAAAACAGCACCAATATATAAAACATTAGATATACCTATGCAATCAGTTACACCAATTAATTCAATAATAGATTATAAAGAACATAATGAAGAAGATGAAATACTAGAAAGTACAGTTGCAAAAGCATATTCATTTGATATTATAGGACCTGCTACTGTATATGTAGAAGATACAATTGATAGCATTACTTGGAATATATTAGACACTTTAACAATAGCAAATACAGTTACTACTTATACTAATTATAAAGGTAGTATATTACCAACAATTGGAGCTGTTAAGACAAGAATTAGATTTAGCGGAAGTTATTTTTATACATATACAAACGTAGCATTATATAAAGAAAACTTTTATACTGTACCTAAATTTGGAAGTTATAAAAAGGTTGAATTACCAACAGATTTTTTAAGTATATATAAAGTATATGAAGAATATACACCTGGACAATATAGACTATATGATAAATTTAAATTAGAAAATACAAGTGATTTATATATACCATATGAATTTAAAGGGAATATAAGATTAGTATATAGATTTATACCTACTTTTATATCTGAATTAACTGAAACGATAGCATTTAATGACCAAATATGTTCAACAGTAATAGCTACAGGATTAGCATTTTATTTATTTATAAACGAAAATACAAATGTTGCTAATTTTTATAATCAACAATATGAAGTAATGAAAAGTCAAATTAAATTTAAACAACCAGTTGGTATTTCAAATAAAAAAGATTATTACGATGCTAAACTAAGTTTTTAGGAGGATATTATGGCACAAGTACAAAGAGCTATATCAAAAGGTGGTAAACAATATTTAACTAGTCCATTAAGTGAATTTATTTTTGATAGTGGTGGTTGGAAAGAAATTGGTTGGCTTAATTCAGGTGGTAGTATATCAAAAAAAGATGCTACTATAAGTATATTTATACCTGAAAATATAAATATAAAAAGTGCTACATTAAATATAAATCTAGCATCTAGAAAATTAACAGGTGGAAGTGGTGCTGGTATTCCTGATGGTTATTATTGTCCTACTAATATTAAACTTTATAATGGGCTTGAAGGAGATGAAGTATATTTTAATTATCCATTCGCGAGTGAACCTGCAATAGTTACTCCTGGAGGATTGTTAAATATTAATTTTGGCACTTGGAATACAACTGGATTAAGTACAGTACAATTTAAAACTATTGATTTAACTAATGATATAATAAAAGGCCAAAGATATGAAATAAAATTAACAGGTGGAACAGATTCTTATGTACTTAATGGAGAATATACTGATGGTGGAATTATAAAAATAGAATTTATAGTATTAGGAATTGTAGAATGAGGTGAATAAATGGCTATATTAAAACAAACAAATACAAATAAACCACTTACAATAGATAAGTTTTTAGGTATTAATCTAACTAAAGCAGGAGATACACAACTAGAACTTGGAGAAAGTGGTAACATGAAAAATTGTTATATAACTAAAGATTATGATTTAGCTAAAATAGAAGGATATTTGCAATTATTTACTTTGAAATACAATAAACCTATACAAGGTATGTGGTATGGGACTTTAGATAATAAATTAACATTTATTTTTGCTTTAAATGGTTCTATATATAGACTAAATGATAATTATTGGTTAGATGATACTTTATGGGGTTCATTTGATGATTGTGTAACTAATTTAGGAAACTTAACTGATAGTTTGACTAATTTCTTTTTATTTAATAATATATTATATATAATTAATGGATATGAATATAAAAAATATATTGGTACAGGGACTATTCAAACAGTAACTGGATATATACCTAAAACATATATAGGTTGTAAGCCTTCAACTGGAAGTGGAACTGCTTTTGAAGATATAAATTTATTGACAGGTAGTAAAAGAGTTACATTTAACGGAGATACTACAAGTACATATAAATTATTAGAACAAAATATTGATAGTATTGATTTTGTTAAAGTAGATGGAGTAACTAAAACTATAACTACACATTATACTGTAAATTTAACAACTGGAATAATAACATTTACTTCTGGAAATATACCAGCAGTAGGTATAAATAATGTAGAAATAGAATGGACTAAAGGAACAGGTACAAGAGAATTAGTAGAAAAAAATAGATTTGCTGAATTATTTGGAGAAGCTTCAGATAATAGAGTGTTTTTATATGGACATACTGATAATATAAATCAAAGAATAAACTCAATTTTAGCAGATGGAATACCGAGTGCTGAATATTTTAGTGCAACTAATATCGATTTAATAGGTTCAAGTGATTTTGCTATAACTGATATAAAACAACAACAAAAATCTATGCTAGTATTTAAAGAAAATGAAACATACTATTCTTATTATGATATAGTTAATTTAGATGGTGTTGATATAGTTAATTTCCCTATATATAAAATAAATGACACACGTGGAAATTTGCCATATGGACAATCACAATTACTTAATAATAAAATATATACTATAGATACTACTTTGATAAATTGGACTACTACACAAATAGTAGATGAAAGAAATATGAAAGAAATAGGTATTAGAATTCAAAGAGATTTAAATAATAATGATTTAAGTTTAGCTAAAACTGTAGATTATCAAAGTAAATTCGAAATGTGGATATCAATAGGTAAACAAGTATGGATATATAATTATTTATTAGATACTTTTTCAAGACTTACATTAGAAGATGAGCCGACTTGCTGGATATTAATTGGAAGTGAATTATATTTCGGAACTACTGATGGTAGAATAATGAAAATAAGTGAAAATTATATAACTTTTAATGGAGTTGCTATTGAATCTCATTGGGAAATGAATATGTTTAACTTTGGAACTGATTATTTAACTAAATCATTAACTAAAGCTTGGATAACATTAGCTTCACAAACAAAATCTTCTTGTGATATTAAATTTGTAACAGATTCTAGTATAACACCAACAACTGAGAGTATAGATAGAAGTATAATAACATTTGGAAATGTAGATTTTAGTAATTTTACATTTACAACAAATTATAATCCAAAAACTTTTAGACTTAAATTAAGAGCTAAAAAATTCACTTATTTAAAATTAGTTTTAGATAGTAATGAAATAGATACTAGTTTTGTAGTATTAAACTTTACATTAAAAACCGAAACAGGAAGTGAAACTAAATAAGGAGGAATAACAATGTCATTAACTAAACCAACATTTGCAACTAATAATATAGCTTCGCTAAGCGAAACACCAAATATAACAGAAGGATTAAGCGCATTACAACTACAACAATTATTTGATAAAGTTGGAGTTGATATAAAATCATACTTAACAAGTACATTAACAACTGAACTTGATACACAACTAACTAATTTAAATAATGGATGGGTATCTTTAGATAATGTTTTAACATTTTCATCATTAAATACTAGAACATCAATAGTTACAACAAGTATAGATTTAACTTCTATGCTTTCTATTGGTATGAAAATAAAATTAACACAAACTACTACAAAATATTTTATTATAACTGGAATATCAGAAACTACTTTAACATTATATGGAGGTACAAATTATACTTTAATAAATGCTGCTATTACTAATATATCTTATAGTAGTCAAAAATCACCTTATGGATTTCCTATAAATCCAGATAAATGGGATATTATAGTAAAAGATACTTCTGGATTAGCGCAATCTAATCCAACAGCAGGAACTTATTATAATATAGGAACATTTAAAATTGATTTAGAACCTGGTTCGTGGGATTTAGGTTATGATTTGATAGCTGAAGGTGCTATTGCTTCAGGAACACAAGCTCAATGTCAAGTAACTTTATCTACATCAAATAATTCAGTAAGTGATGCTGATTTTAACTCTTTAGCTAGAATTATAGGTGCTTCAGGTGCATTAACTATAACTGAAAAACAAAATAAATCTAAAAATATTACTGTTAATGTGAAAACACCATATTATTTATTAGCAGTTACAGGTGTTGCAGGACAAAGTTCTATAGGATTTAAAAGTGCAACAGGTACTACAATTTTAAAAGCTAAATGTGTTTATTTGTAAAGGAGCAAAAATGGAAAATTTAAAAAAACAAATAATAAAAGAAATTGATACTAGTAAAAATACAGTTATAAAAATGCTTATATTTGTAATATTATCTATAACATTTATGTTTAGTGCTACAATATGCTATATTACATATCAAACTTATAACTACGATTATGAAGTTCCACAAATAGAAAATAAAAATACTAATACAAATAATAATAATAATTAGAAAGGAAGTGTTTTAAATGGCAAGAAAACAACCTAAACAACCCAAAGCTAGAAAGCCAAGAAAATAACGGAGGATAAAATTATGGATAATCAAATTATTGTGTATCTATTACCAACCATTATAAGTATAATCACAATAGGTGCACCAGTAATCAAATTAAATTCTACTATTACAAATTTAGATAACACATTAAAAAATGTTGTAAAAAGGCAAGATGAAGATAGAAGTAAATTAGAAAAAAGTTGTGATAAGTTAGAAACACATGAGATAAGATTAACAAAGTTAGAAAAGTAGGTGAAAATATGAAAGAAAAAATATTAATGATATTAAAAAGATTTGACAGTAAAGGAACTTGGATTGGTATTGCTTCAATTATAGTTTTAATATTCTCTACTGCTGGTGTTGATATAAATACTATTACTAGTTGGAGTTTATTAGGTAAAACTATATTAGATATAATATCTAATCCTGCTACTATATTTGCAATAGTTGGTGCAATATTTGCATTTTTAAATAATCCAACAGATAAAGAAAATTGGTAAATAATATAGGCACTATATAAAAGTGCCTTAAATCTATCATTAAGGAGGAATTATGGATAATTACGAACAACAACTAGCAAATTTAAAAGAAGAACAAAAAAACATTGCTAGGCAAAAACTTGAAAATGCAAAAAATGAAGCTTTAACTCAAGTTTCTAGAGAAGAATCTAAACTAATGCCAACATTTACGCAACAAAAACAACAAGCTGATACTACAAGTCAAATAAAAGCTAAAAACTTTGCTGAATTTTTAAGTAATCGTGGACAAACAAATGCTGGAATTTCTGCAGCAGCTGAAATGTCAAGACAAAATGTGCTAGGTAGAGATATAGGAAATATACAAACTGCTGAAAATACTGCTAAAACTGGATTTACACAAAGTAGAACTGATTTAGAAAAAAGTATGCAAAATAATTTATCAAGTCAATATGGAAATATAGAACAAACATATGCACAAAATTTATTACAATATAGAGAGCAAAAAAGACAAGAAGAATTAGCTAGACAAGAACAACTACGTAAAGAAGAATTAGCTAGACAAGAACAATTAAGACAAGAGGCTGTTGCAAGACAAAATGCTGAATTAGAATATCAAAGAAGTCTTAACTTAGCAAGAGCAAAATCAAGTGCTTCTGCTTCTTCTTATTCACCTTATACTGAAAGTTCAAGTCCAAATCAATCTCCAGTAATAACAAAATTAAATGCTAATACAATTTTAGTCAAAAAACCAAATGGAAGTGCTGCAACTTTAACTATAACTCCAAATTCTACTAATGACCAAATTTTAAATTGGGGTAAAAGACAAGGCGTTGATTTAAGTTCTTATATAAGTTAGGAGGTATATAAAATGGGTTTTAATTTTGATAAACTTGAAAAAGATAAATCATACAATGATACTAACGATATAAAAAATATGATTAAAACAGTACGTTCTAAACCTATAAATGAAACTATTACAAAACCAAAAATTAATGAAACGCCTCTTTATACTGGTAAAAAAGCTAGTACATTTGAAAAGATAACATTACCTTTTAGTAGTTTATTAGGTGGTGCTACTGCTGGATTAAGAGGATTAATAAATTTACCAAGTACTATAGCGGGAACGGATCCTACAATAGGAAATATAACTACATTTGAAGAAAGAGTTAAACAGATACAAGATCAAGTATCTTCACCTTTAAAAATAACTTCTGAAGTTACAGGTGGCATTGGACAAATGGTACCTTCAATTGGGGCTGCTTTTATAAATCCAGTGTTAGGTATTGCAACAGGCGCTGGAACTTCTGCTGGAGAAAATTATAGAACATCTATAGAAGAAGGTAAAACTAAAAATCAAGCTAGGGCTTATGGATTAGCTACTGGGGTTTTAGAAGGAACTTTACAAAAAGCACTTGGTGGAATAAATGTATTTGGAAAAAGTGGTGCTAGTAAATTAATTGGCAAAGAATTAGATGATGTAATTTCTAAAATCGCTAAAACAAATACTGGTAAAGAAATTGCAAAAGGACTTGCTAGTTCTGGGAGTGAATTTTCTCAAGAATATATTCAATCTGCTATTAATCCAGTTGTTAGAAATTTAACTTTAGATGAGAATAATGAATTTAAACCAGTATCTAAAGAGGCTTTGTATAGTGGAGTATTAGGTGCACTTACTTCAGGAGTATTAAATTCTCCTGGAATTTCTAAAAAAATAAAAACAGGAATACAAACAGATATACAAAATAAACAAACATTAAAACAATCTCAAATACCTTTAATACAACCACAAATCCAATCTAATCAAGTTTTATCTATAAATAAACAAACTACTCAACAACCTTTACAAAACGCTTTAAATAATGATATAGTGCAACCTCAAGTAAAACAAACTGATAAAGTTGCTCAACTATTAACTAGTAAACCAAAAGAAATAAAACCAACAATAGGTCAAGAAATTGACAAAACATATCAAGCATTAGTAAATAAAGGCGCCCCAGTTGATAAACTTGCAAAAGAAACTGGACAAAAAGAACTTAAATTTGCTTATGATAAAATGTTAGGTTCAGAGGGGGAAGGACAAAATACTATTGGGAATTTTCAAACTAATTTACAAGGTAACAAAATAGGTAAATCTATAAAAGAAATATGGGAACCTATAAATGAAAGTGGAAAAACACAAGAATTTAGTGATTATTTATTGCATAAACATAATATTGATAGAATGGTACAAGAAAAACCAGTATTCGGAGAAAATGTTACAGCTCAAGATAGTGCTAATATAGTATCAAATTATGAGAAAACTAATCCTGAATTTATTGAATGGTCTAAAGATATTAACAACTTTAATAAAAATGAACTTCAAAATATGGTAGATGCGGGAATAACAAGTAAAGAAATTCAAAATTACTTAAATGAAACTTATGATAATTATGTTAGAATACAAAGAGAACAAACTAAAACACAAGGTCCAGTTGGATATACACAAACAGGAGTTAAAGTAAATAATCCTATACAAAAAGCAAAAGGTGGTAATCAAAATATATTACCATTAGAACAAAGTATGGCTGAACAAGCTTTAAAAACTAGAAATGCGATAAGAAGAAATCTATTTGGTAAAGAACTATTAAAAGTAACTGGTGGAGTAAAAACAGATACAACAGATGTAACTAGTCCAGTAAATGAAAAAAATGGAGAATATACATTTACAGTATATGAAAATGGTCAACCGGTAGTGATACCACTTAGTAAAGAATTATATGATAGTATAAAACCTAAAGTTAAGAGTGGAGTAGAAGATTTAACTGCTGTAAAAGCAGTGCAAGGTTTAAGTAGATTACAAAGAGATTTAATAACTGCTAAAAATCCTATATTTACTATAACTAACTTTTTAAAAGATTTTCAAGATGGTATATTTAATTCTAAATATCCAACTAGTTTTGTTAAAAATTATCCTAAAGCTGCTTATGAAATGCTTACTAAATCAGATAATTGGCAACAATATGAAGGCCTTGGAGGCTCACAAAATACATTTTTTGATTATGATACAGGGATTGTTAAAGATAAAGGCGTAATTGGAACTTTAGGACAATGGATTGAAAAAGCAAATAACTTTGTAGAACAAGCACCAAGATTTAGTGAGTTTTTAAGTACATTAGAAAAAGGAAAGTCTTTAAATGAAGCAATGTATAATGCTGCTGAAGTAACAACTAATTTCAAACGTGGTGGAGATATTGCTAAAGCAATAAATAGAAATGGTGTTAACTTTTTTAATGCATCTATACAGGGTTTTGATAAATTTAGAAGAAACTTTACAGAATTAGAAAATGCTACTGATTATATAAAATTATTATCTAAAGTAGCTATTATTGGTGTTGGACCCGCTTTAATTAATGATATACTTCTTTCTGATAATGAAGAATACAAAGATTTAGATGATAGAACAAAAGATGGATATTATTTATTTCCACAAGGAAATGGTAAGTTTATTAAAATACCTAAAGGAAGAATGTTAAGTATATTTGGAAGTGCTGCTAGAAGAACTTTAGAAGCATCAAAAGGAAATGAACAAGCATTTAAAGGTTTTGGTGGATTTGCAACTCAACAAGTGGCACCTATTAATCCATTTGAAAGTAACTTATTATCTCCAATTGCTCAAGTTTCTACTAATAAATCTTGGATGGGTACACCAATAGTATCACAATCATTACAAAATTTATATCCAGGCATGCAATCTGATGAAAAAACATCAAGTTTAGCTAAAAAAATAGGTGAAAGTTTAAATATATCACCTAAAAAAATAGATTACTTAATTAAAGGATATACTGGAGGTATTGGACAAGTAGTTATGCCTAAATTAACACCTCAAGCTGAACAAGGAATATTAACAAATAAATTTCAAACTGATAGTGTTTATAGTAGTAAAACTGGTAGTGATTTTTATGATACTTTAGATAAAAAAAATACTGAGAGTGCTAATGAAAAAATAAAGAAAAATCTTGAAAAAGGAACTACTACTTATACTAGTTTAGAAAGTAAATATTTAACTTCTAAAAGTTCTGAAATATCTGATTTATATAAACAAAAAAAAGCAATTCAAAATTCTGATATTACTGATAAAGAAAAACAAGAACAAACAAGAAAAATACAAATAGAAATAAATAAAAAAGAAAAAGAAGCATTAAATGAACTTAAAAATCCTGATAGAGTAGATTACTTTAAAAAATTACCTGAAATAGAAAATTCTAAAACAGATGAAAACAAAACTGTTTTAAAAGGAAAATTAATATTAGATAGTAATTATTCTAATAAAAACAAAATAGAATTTATGGATGAAATGTTATCTGATGAACAAAAAAAAGAAGTTAATATATTAGGTAATAAATTAAATATACCAATTTTAGATTCTTATAGAGTAATATCTACTATTAAAAATGCTTCAGGAGATAAAGATAATGCAGATAAAACAATAAGCGGTTCATCTACCGCTAAACAAGTTTTAGGTGTGTTAAATATGAATTTAGATAATAATAAGAAAAATGAAATATTAGATTATTTAACTGATTCTAAAGAACCAATAAAAATAGAACAAATAGATAATATAAAAAAAGATGAACAAACTTTAACAAATTATTTTAGTTTATCTAAAGAGGCACAAAATAAAGTATCTAATAATAAATTATTAGGAATAGATGAAAATGAATCAATTGATTATTTTAAAAAAATAAGTGATATTAAATCTGATAAAGATATTAATGGTAAAACTATAACTAACAGTAAAAAAAATAAAGTGAAAAAATTAATTGGTAGTTTAAATTTATCCGTACCACAAAAAATAATATTAGAAAAACAATCTGGTTATGATAACAAATCTAATTATGGGACTATTTATAATTATATTGGTAAATTAAATATTAGTAATACTGAAAAAAATAAAATATTAAAAGATATGGATATTATAAAATAAGGAGGTTTAATATGGATAATTTTGATAGAATAACAATAGGAAATACTATAACCGAAAGATTTTTAGAAGATAATAGAACTATTTTATTTGAATCTATTGGAAAAGAATATGATCTAAAATACAGATCAGATTTAATTTCAAATCAAGCTGATTTCAAATTAGATAATGATAATAGTAAAGTATATGAAGTTATTGAAACTTATTCTCAAAAAATAGAATATAATCAAACAAATGGTAAACAAAAAACAATAATAGTTGATAGCGAAAATAATATAATAGAATCTACTAGAAATGCTTTAAATGTATCAATACAAGATCCCGAAAATATTTCAGTAAACTATTATTTTTATCAATTAAAAGCGACAACAAACCCAACTCAAAGTTATACAACTGGTTCTAGTATTATAAATGTTGCTAATGCAACAGGAGCAATACAAAATAACGTTATAAATATTAAAACAGCAACAAGATTTTATCAAGGGCTTATTAAAACTATAAATGGTACTGCTATTACTATAAGTCCGAAGATTAATTTTGATATAACAAGTAGTACAATAGTTGAATTTGGTGATTACAATATGAATAAAAACGGAAGCGTTACACCAGTTGAATTTATACTAGAAACACCAATTAATACTACATGGCATGTTAAAACTATGAATTTTAGTATATTAGACCAAACTGAAATGGATGATGCTAAATTTGGAGGATTAACAGCTTTAACGAATGGATTATCTTTAACAAAAGAAGATGGAGTTATTGAAAATTACTGGTTAATATATTCAAATATCGGTTTTGAAGAAAATGGATATACAACTAAATATTCATCAAAAGCACCAGCTGGCTATTATGGTTTCAACGGTAGAAAAGATATCATTCAAGTAAATGGTACAATATTAAAACTAGAAAATGGAGAACAACTAAAAATAGTTGTTAATGATGATTTAACAGGACTTAACAAAATGGTGTTTACAATAAATGGTCATATAATAATATAAATATGTTTAGGAGGTATTAACATGGAAGAAAAAGAAATTCAAATAATAGAATTTGATGAAGAATTATATAAAAAAAATATACAAGAAAATGATTTTTCAGAAAAAATAATAGATGGGATCGGAACTGATAAAGAAGAAAGTGTTGGTGAAGGTTAATGGAATATACAAAAGTTAATTGTCCTACAAATAAATACAATATAAAATGTCCTTATACAATGATACCAACAGGTATAGTGGTACATAATACTGCAAATGATGCTTCTGCTATGTCTGAAATATCATATATGTTAGGTAATAATAATACAACTTCTTATCACCTAGCTATAGATGATTATAGAGCTGTACAAGGTATTAGTTATAACAGGAACACTTGGAATGCAGGAGATGGTATAAATGGAAATGGAAATAGAAATAAAATATCTATTGAAATTTGTTATTCTAAATCTGGTGGTCCTAGATATAATCAAGCAGAAAATAACGCTGTAGAATTTATAGTTGGTATATTAAAGCAATATGGGTGGGGTATAGATAGAGTATCTAAACATCAAGATTACTCAGGTAAATATTGTCCTCATAGAATATTAGATAATAGCTGGCAAAACTTTATAAATAAAATAGCATTAAAACTTAATGGTACTAATCCAATTTCAGTACAACCTACTAACAAATATAGTGCTGGTGGATATCAAGTAAATACAACTGCTGGACTTAATGTAAGAAGTGGTGCAGGTACTAGTTATAATAGAGTTGCTTATCTTACTAATGGATCTAAACAGGGTATAGATAGAACAGAAGGTAACTGGGGACATTTAATGAACAATGCTGGCTGGATTTGTTTGGATTATTGTTTTAGATTACAAGATAATCAACCAGCGACAAATGGATATACTCCAGGAAGTTATCAAACAAACTCAAGTTCAGGCTTAAATGTAAGAAGTGGACCTGGAACTAATTACAATAGAGTTGCAACTATAGGTAATAATTCAAAACAAGGTATTGATAGAGTGCAAGGAAGTTGGGGACACTTATCTAATAACATTGGTTGGATATGTTTGGATTATTGTATTAAAATATAGTTGACAAGTAATTAAATTAGATATATAATATAACAAAACACACTATTTTTAATAAAGGAGTGGCTAAAATGGGTAAACGTAATGATAATAATGCAAAACCTGTGAAAAACTGGTTATTTGAAACTTTTGGTACATATTGTATGTGCTGTGGTAAAAAATTCAAGAGATGCGAATTATTTTTACATCATTTAAAAAAATGGGAACATACTCATAAAACTACAAAAGAACATTCAGGATTAGTGTGTGATTGCTGTCATAAACGGATACACAATTTTGAACGGACTAACGAGCGAGAGTATTTAATATTAAACAAATCAATATACCAATTTAAAGAGGATAATCTTAATTGATTACCCTCTCTTTTTTTAACTTATTAATTCTTTTATTTCTTTTTTTATAACACTTTCTTTTTTATCAAAATTATCTGCTATTTTTTTAAATGTATATTCTAGTATATAATGTTGTATTAATATATTTTTAGAATATTCACTTAAATTATTTAGATAATCTTCAACTGCTCTTATTTCATAATTTAATTTTATATTTTCAATTTCAAGTTTAGATATAGTATCTACTTTTTTTATTACTTTATTTTCTAAGGCTATACTAACAAGTCCGTTTCGATGTAGGTATACCTGAAAAACTAGATGTAGATGCTTCTCCTTCTATTTCTTTTAACCTTTTTATTATATTTACATTATTCTTTAAAATTCTTTTATTTTCATTATAATTTTTTAAATAATTTTTCATATATTCCTCCTTAGTTCAATAACTTTGCTTCTTTTAGTTGTATAGCATCAAAACTACCTCTTAAATCTATTTCATTTACACAATGATATATTTTTCTTAGATCACCTGATATTTGTTTTATAGTCCAATTATGATATTGTAGATAAAATATATCTCCTAATTTATAATTGTCTATTTTATAATACATATTACTATTTAAATTTTTGTCTAATTTATTATATTTTTTTGATTGTTCAATATCTTTAACTATCATATTCAACCTCCATAATTTCACACCATAAATTTTTATTATGAGTTTGTAAGTAATTATCGTAAGCATCTTCTAATGCTACAGTTTTTTGTATCATAAACTTTGTTTCTTCACTCATATTTAACCTCCTATAAAATAAAAAAATAGAATACAAAATATTAACTCAATATAAACTATAAATACAATATTAGAAAAAAATATAAATTCTTTTATTTCATTTTCTAATATTTTAGCTTCATTTGCTAATTTTTCTAATTCATCAGTCACATTTAACCTCCTATAATATAAATTAAACTTAAAATTCCTTTAAAAGTAAGTATTACAAGTCTCCAAGAAATTAAAGTTAAAATTATTATTAATATTAATTTATCTCTCATTGTCTACCTCCAAAATTTCAACTTCTAATCTTTCAATTTCTGCATATTGTTTGTGTACTATTAACTCGCATATCTGACTATCATCTTTGTATGCTACTCCATTTAAACTATCAGCAACTATTTTTGCTATATTATCAGTATCGAGCTTCTTTAAATGTGGTTTACCGATTAACTCTTTATATTTCTTCTTTGAAAGGCTATTTGCTGGTTCAAAATAAGCCCATATAACCATTTTTATTGCTCCGGGATATTCTTTATTTAAAACATCTTTACAATCTCTTAAACAGGCTAATTTTATTAATTGTTCATAATCTGTTGTTTTACGTGTATTATATGTTCTAACAAATGCACCTTGTCTTACAAATCTAGGTCTATCTTTACCCTATATTTTCCCTAATAAAACAAATTTCATTTAGTTTCCTCCTAAATTTATTCCACAATGTCTACAAAATATATCATTTTCATTTATATCAGTACCACATTCGCATTTTAATTTGCTATGTTTTTTTAATATTATAGTATTCCCTTCAGTATAAATTTCTAATCCATCTTTTATATTTATATTTAAAACTTTTCTTAATTCACTTGGTAGCACTATTCTACCTAAATCATCTATTTTACGTATTATTCCAGTTGATTTCATTATTTTACCTCCACTAAATAAATCACATTTTTAATTGGTTCATTATTGACTATTGTCAATGTTATTGCTAAACTAATTAATATAAATATAACTAATATTAAACTTATAAATAATTTATCCCATTGTTTTTCACTCATTATTTTTACTCCTTTTTAAAACTATAAATTGACATATTCCTAAAACTAAAAATAGAAAAATTATAAATATTGATGGTATAATTATAGGGCTTAATACCCAAAACCAAGACCAAGTTATTACTTTAAGTAATTTTAATGTTATAAATACTATTGTTAATAGTCCTAAAAATCCTATACTATTGTTTTTATTATCTTTTTCCATTTTAATTCCTCCTATAAATAATTTTTACCAAATATTTTCATAAATTCTTCTCTTGTATATGTTTCTTCAAACTTTTTTTGTGCTATTTGCTTTAATTCATTATCTAAAACTATATTATTATGAACTGCTATATTTGAAGTTCTATGATATTTATTTGTTAACCAAACTTTTAATCCATATTTTTCACTTAATTTTCTATTTTTACCAAAGAATATATGATGTTCTTCTAAGTTATACTCTGATTCTGATATATAACATTTCTTTTTATCTTGTATTATACTTTTTATATTACCACCTCGAATTCATTTTTTCAAGTTCCGCTGGAGTTAAAGTTTCGATATTTTGTAACTTACAATCTTCAACTATATTATTTATTAACTTTGACATTTGACTTCTTGAATAAGTTGAACTTCCATAATACGCTTTTAAAATAACTTTATTATCTTCTGTAATATCTATCTGTTCACAAATCCACCCAATTCCAAGCATCTCCCAAGCGGTTTTAAATGTTTTAGCCTCTTCTTCTTCTAAAGTAAATTGTTTATATATATTCAATTCTTTTATATGTTCTTTATATACTTCTAAATCAGTTATTTCTAATTTATCAGCTAGTTTTTGACATAAAATCCATAAATACGAGTTAGAGTTTAAAGAACGTTTTTTACTATATTTTTTTATTGTTATATCTAAATCAATATCTTTAAACTCTTCTATTAACTTTAAGTCATTTTTATTATCTAAAGTAAAACTTACTATTGCATTTTTAGTTTTGTAATCTATACTTATATTTTCAAGTTTACATTTCATATTATACCTCTAATTTATATATTGTTATATCATAATCATCAAATATGTTTATAATGATATCTTCTACTATTTCCCAATTTCCATTTGCAATACCACAACCATATTTATATGGCATACATATACTTAATTCATTTTCAATTGCAAATTCTTTTATTTCTTTAAAACACTTTTTTATCATTTCATAATCTGTATCATAATTAGGTTTTTGACTAAAACAATTTGCTATAATTTTATTATCTTTATAATAATGAACTGTTCCTTTTAAATTATTGTAACTATGCTTAAAATTATTACAATATAAACTATAAAATTCTACTAAAGATTTATTTTTATTTGCTAATTGTTTAGCCACTCCTCCTCCGCATATGACCATTAATATTAACTTGATGACATATAATATCTTCTTTAGATTCTAACAAATCATCTTTAATTATTTTAATCATTATTCACCTCACAAAATTCATTATCTTTTAATATATAAAAAGTATCTTCTTTTATTTTAATACCATCTACTTTTTCGCATTTTACATTTTTAGGAAAATAATAACCTTCTTTATTTCTATCATATTCTGCTAATACTAACCAAGTACCTTTTATACCTTTTGATTTACCTTTGTATCCAATATTAGCACCTATTCCATATTTACCATTGATTTCAACCTTTGAAGAGTCTCCTGAAGTAGCAACCTGTGAATAGTATCCTGAAGTAGCAACCTGTGAATAGTCTCCTGAAGTAGCAACCTGTGAAGAGTATCCTGAAGTAGCAACCTGTGAATAGTATCCTGAAGTGGCAACCTGTGAATATTTTCCTGAAGTAGCAACCTGTGAATAGTCTCCTGAAGTGGCAACCTTTGAAGAGCCTCCTGAAGTGGCAACCTTTGAATAGTTTCCTGAAGTAGCAACCTTTGAAGAGTTTCCTGAAGTAGCAACCTGTGAAGAGCCTCCTGAAGTGGCAACCTTTGAATAGTATCCTGAAGTAGCAACCTTTGAATAGTTTCCTGAAGTAGCAACCTTTGAATAGTTTCCTGAAGTAGCAACCTTTGAATAGTTTCCTGAAGTAGCAACCTTTGAATAGTTTCCTGAAGTAGCAACCTTTGAAGAGTCTCCTGAAGTAGCAACCTGTGAAGAGCCTTCATTATATTTTATATTATCAGAATCAGTTTTTTCTATTTTACATTTATTCCAAATAAAATTAAAACTTGCTTTTATAAATAATGATAAATCTAATTTAGCATTTATTTTTATTTTATTAGTACTTATTTTAGTATCTTCATCACTATTTCTATCTATTTTACCTAAAGATTCCACTTCTGTAAAAACACAATCGTTTAAATCATAATAGTTTAATGTGTCAAGTGGGTTTTCACAAAAATGAAATCCATTATCGCATATACTAGGAGATTCATCTTGTTCATAAATTTTACCTACTTCATATTGAAAATCTCTACAAGTCATATCTTTATTCATTGCTTTATAACCTTTTATTTTATCCATTTTAATTCCTTCTCCTTTCATATTAAGCCTCGTAATGTTCTTTTAATTGCACTATTATATCACTTCCATAGTCATTTTCGCATATTTCTATAAATTCTTTTACTGTAAAGTTTTCTTTTAAATCTATGTCTTTATTTTTAACAAAACTTTCTCGTCCCATTTCACAACTTCCTGTTAATAAACTATGCCAATCATAAAATAATTCTCCAATATATTTTTCATCTTTTTTAAATATTTCTGTAAATTCTTTTATTTTTTCTTCTATATTCATATTAGTAAATATTTTATTTCTTAAACTTTCTACTGATTCTCTTAAAGTTTTTCCATGAGAGAATAAATTTTTACCTTTTGAAATATAACAACTTTCTAAAGTTAAATCATTATTTACTATAAAAGCTTTTGCTACGTTATTTTTTATTTTTGTTATTATAGTAGGTATATAATCTACTATATATATTAATTCTCCATTTATAGATTTTACGCCAGAGCCAGAGCCATAGCCATCGCCATAGCCATCGCCAGAGCCAGAGCCATAGCCAGAGCCAGAGCCATAGCCATCGCCAGAGCCAGAGCCATAGCCATAGCCATAGCCATAGCCATCGCCATAGCCATAGCCATCGCCAGAGCCAGAGCCATAGCCAGAGCCAGAGCCATCGCCAGAGCCATCGCCAGAGCCATCGCCATAGCCATCGCCAGAGCCAGAGCCATCGCCATAGCCATCGCCATAGCCAGTTTCTATTTTTAAAAATTCTTCTATTTTAGTCATTTTAATCACTCCTTATTTTTTCCAATTAATAACTTTTTTTATTGATTGTTCAGCTTTTTCTGTGCAAGGTATTATTTCTATAACTCCAAAAATTTCAATTTTTTCAACTGTAACTGTAAACTTGCAATCATTAGATCTTAAAGTTCCATCAACTGCTAATTGTGATATACTACAAGCACCATCCCAATACCATAATCTTCTTGCATTTTTTAATATAACTTCTTGTCCATTTCTGCTTTCTATATTTCCAGCAAATATTCCTGCTCTGTCACTTCTTATTATTACATATTCATTATTATATTCTTTCATTTTAATTCCTTCTTTCCGAGCCTATTGCTCTATTTCAAATAAATCTGTTATTTCTTTATTTTCATCATACATTTTAGTTATAGCGTAAGCTGTCATTTTACTACAACTTCTACCATTCTGTATTTGGCTAAAAAACTCTGGTGTTATTCCTACTTTTTCAGCAAATTCTACTTGTGTTATTTTTAGTTCTAGTCTTTCTTTTAGTTTATACATTTAATACCTCCATAATTCTTTTTTCATATCAAGTAATTGTTCTCTTAATAAATCTATTCTTTTATTTACATATGCTTTACTACCAAATCCTTTAACAAATCCAATACTCGAATACGATTCGTTTGTTATTTTTTCAAATCCTTTTTCTATTTCATTTAATAACTCTTTCATATTAATACCTCCTTTAACTTAATTTAATTTTATCACAAACGAAAATATATTACAATACTTTTAACATATATTTTTTATATTTTATTTAATACTCTTTTTAAATGATAAACAAGACACTTAAAGTGATTATACTATTTTATTATATAAGTGCCTTATTTAACCTGTTTTGTTTTAATATGTACTATTTAATATTCATTATAGTGATGTTTATCTTTAGTATCGTTTAAATCTTTAGTTAATGTATCTTTACTAAGTTCTTCTAATATTTTGTTAAAGTCTGATACTTTTATATCTTTACTATCTGAATAACCATATTTTGTTAAAACTGATTTAGCTAATTCAATTTTACCTTTACCTTTTACAAATAATAATTTTTGTTGTGCTTCTGATATAACTTTATCAATTTTATCTGTTTTATCTATTGTTTCATAAGTTTTTTCAGTATATTCATCTGTATCTGCATCTTTTGTATCATCAATATTAAATAATCCATTTAAAGCATATTTTCTAGCATAACTTGAAGCAGTTCCTGTAATTTGACTTCCGTCCATACCTTTTTTGGTTTCTTCTTCTCTAGCAAATGCAGTATTACAAATCATTTCCTCTGTTTTATCTATATTTATTAAATTAGCAGATGCTTGAATATAATATCTTCCATTTTTTTCTACTATTTCATCTGATATAATTAATACAGTTCTATTTTTAAAACATATAGGTTTTAATGTTTCAAGTATATCTTCACAACTTCTATATTTATAATTACCAAACGTATTTTTTTGATTTTTTGGAACTTTTAATTCATTTTGTATTAAACTCAATTTTTCGTATATATTCATTTTAATAACCTCCCAAATAGCTATTAACTATTTTAAACTTTTCTTTTATTTCTTTATTTTCTAAAAGTAGTTTTTCTATTTCATTATTTTTATTTATAATATCTCTTTCTAGGTTAGTAATATAACCTAGTATTGTTTTTCCTGCTTCTTTAGTATCTTGTTTTATTTGTGGAATACTTTGTATTTCATGCATCCACTTTTTAAGTTGTTCAATATCCATTTAATCCTCCAATCCGACATAATCTTTTATATATATACCATCAATTAATTCATCTATATATTTTATTTCTTCTATTTCAAAGTTTTCTTTAATTATATTTTTAAAACGCTCTTGAATTTCTTTTTTGCATTTATTACAAAATATTTCATCTTGTATTTTAGAACTACAATTTTCACATTTTTTATATTCTTCTTCATCGTATTCATCTACAAATGGCATATCGAATATATCTATATTATTTCTATTTATCATTTTCTATTCCTCCTACTAATTCTTTTAATTTTCTATTTAAGAAACCATTAAAAGTTTCTCCATTTTTTTTAATTTCTACTTTCGCTTTTTCGTATAATTCTATTGGTACTACCAAAGAACTAGTTTTATAATGTTTCTTTTTATATTCCTTTTGGTATTTAATATAATCATATGCCATTCTTAACACCCCCTTAAAAAATAATATAATATAATATATAATGTATAACTTGTAAATATAAATAGTGTCATTCCTCCAAAGTATTTAAAATCTGTTTTAAAATCTTCTTTAGTATATTCTTTTAAAAATTTAATCATTTATATAACCTCCTTTATAACTATATAAAACAGTGTTTTTAATTTGCTTCTCTGCAATTTGTTTTTGATAATCCTATTATACAACATATTATACTATATGTCAACATTTTTTATTAAATTTGTTAAACTTATTTTAATAAAACCTTGTAATCTTACTCGCTCTAGTAAATAAATTTTTATTTAAATATTGTAGTTAAAAGTATTGACTTTATATTATTAATGTTGTATAATGTTAATATAGAAAGGAAGTGATATATATGATGACTAAGCAAGAACTTGCTGATTACTTAAAAGTTGGTGTTATTACAATAGAAAGAAATGTTAAAAAAGGGATGCCTAACTATAAACTACCACAAGGTTCAATAAGATTTAAAATTGAAGAAGTAGAAGAATGGATGAAAAATAATTCTAATAAATAGAAAGGAACGAATTAAATGGCTAAAAGAAGAATGTTTAGTTTAAATGTTATAGATACAGATATATTTATTGAAATGCCACAAAGTAGTAGATTATTATATTATGAACTTTGTATGAGAGCTGATGACGATGGATTTGTTTCAAGTCCTAAAAAAATACAAAAAATGGTTGGTTGTAATGAAGATGATTTTAAAATATTAATAACAAAACAATTTATATTGCCTTTTGAAAGTGGAATAATAGTGATAAAACATTGGAAATTACATAATTATATACAAAAAGATAGATATACTTCTAGTATTTATACTACCGAAAAAAATATATTAGAACAAGATGAAAACGGAGTGTATACAAAATGTATACAAGATGGATACGAAATGGATACACAGGTTAGGTTAGGTAAGGTAAGTAAAGATAAGGATAGTATAGATTATATAGTTGATGAAAAAAAAGAAACTAAAAAAACTTATGGAGAATATAAACGAATAAAACTAACTGATACTGAATATAATAAACTTATAACAGATTTTGGAGAATATAAAATAAAAGAACAAATTGAATTAATGGACCAATACATAGAAAGTAATAATAACAAAAATAAATATACTAATTTTAATTTAGTAATAAGAAAAAGTCTAAAAGAAAATTGGTTTAATAAAACTAAAAATTCTAAAGAAATAGAGGAGTGGTTAAATGAATAATGCAAAAGTTGAAATAGAATTAGGATACTATAAAGAATTAATTGAGAAAAGTTTTATTTATAATAAAATAGAAAATATTATAATACAAAACACTGAATATGATGGAATACAAGATATAAAAAAAGATGATATAACAACTTTAATGATACCAAAAAGAAAATGTTTTAATAGTTCTAGTATATTAGATTTAATAGCAACAGAATATAATATATTATTAGAGGAAGAATAATATGGATAAAATAGAATTTTTTAAAATATTTAAAGAACTATGTATATATTATAATAACAAAACATATGAGAACAAGAAATTAACTGGATTATACTATAATAAAGTCCAAAACAAGACTATAGAAGAACTTAAAAATTATATAGTAAAACTTATATCTAATAATATATATATGCCTAAAGTGGCTGAATTTGGAAGTATAACAAAAAATAAGAGAGAAGCTAATTTTGAACAAAGAGAATATACAGAAGAGTTTATTAATAGCTTTTATGATTAGGAGGAATAGATGTATAAAGAAATAATCTATTATTATAGTTGTGAAAAATGTAAATATTATATTAATAACATGACATATAAACCTAAGATAGTTTCATATGAATCAGGAGAATTTTCAAATTTAATGAAATGTCCAAATTGTAAAACTAAAAATTTTATTTATAGCAAAATTAAATTAAAGGAGAATTAATATGAAATTAAAAGAATTGGAAAAGTTTGGGTTTGAAAAACAAATAGATCATAATGTGATTTATTATTTAAAAGAAAATATTTATGATGATAATATGGAAATAGCAGATTTGAAAATTTCAGAAAAAGATAGAATAATTACAACTCTTTTTATGAGCAAAGAAAATATGGGTTATCCTAGTTTTAATATTGAACACGATGATACAATATACGACTTAATAAAAGCTGATTTAGTAGAGAAGGTGTAGTATGAAATATAAAGAGATCACATTAATACTACTAAAAAATATAGATATTGAATGTGTAGATAGCGAACGATATAAAAATTGCAAATGGAATAAGAAAGCAAAATATAATGAAAATGGAATTTGCATAAATGCACATGATTTAGAAGATATTTGTGGAAAATGTTTGTTGAAAAATATAAAAGAAGTTATGGAGGAGATGAGTTAGATGAAACTAATAATACACAATAAAACAAATTTAAAAAATAGTGAAATAGTAAAATATATAAATCAAGCTTTATTCGAAATTGAAAATAATGATGCAAAAGATAATTATAAATGGAGAATATTTGAATTTAAAGATGGTATGAAACTAGAAACTTGTTTGAATAAAAAAAGTAGAACATTTTTATTACATGAATAAAGGAGTTGAGTTA
>Ga0208665_10000025_pt1 | contig 34131 bp, 47 predicted proteins | sample Methanogen_OWC_FD_187365 | JGI IMG/M metagenome (GOLD analysis project Ga0208665, IMG submission 187365) | Enriched soil microbial communities from Old Woman Creek wetland in Ohio, USA - Methanogen_OWC (SPAdes) (version 2) | ecosystem: Environmental > Terrestrial > Soil > Wetlands | place: USA...
TTCTGTTGTGTTTGTTTCTGCCACGGTTGCTGTGTGTGCAGCATTGTTTTGACCACTCGTGAATCCTGCAACAACCGCCTGTGAATTAAGAGTGGCATTCTCAATAACGAACATTGTTTGTAATAAATCAACCACATGCAAATCCAACTGCTGATACCCAGCGCCATTCGCTTTGGCTAGATTCCGGAATTCAATAATGTTTTTATTGAACAGTGGAAATTTACCGGTTTTAGACTCTAAGCGTGTGCCGTCATCGGAAAGGCTACCGTTATACTTACCGATGTCGATATAATCCAACTCTTTGTTATTAACGAAATCCCAGAAACACCACGGCAGATACCAGCCAGAACCAGATTTACCCCTAGACACTCGACGGGCGATGAATCCTGAATTTACATCTTTGTTGATGTAGGTTTTCGGGAAGCGACTGAACACGTTGCCGTATGAATCTGTTACTTCTTCAACGTCTTTGAATATTGATGACAAATCCAACCCATTAAACGCGGGAGTTGCATCGATCCCTGCGTTGACTGTTTGCCCGATGTTTTTGTCGGTTCTGATCAATGTCGGGCTTGACCCCTTGTTCCAGCATGTGCCGTAAATGTCTGCATTGCCGTCTTCAATATTGGCTACTCGCTTGCTAAGCTTTTTGTTTTTAACAAAATTGAACAACGCCATATTATCCATCATTCGTCCGCTCCGATCTCGCCCCACTCTGTTCCGTCAAATAAATACAACTGCTCTGTATCAGTGGTAAAGGCCGTTGACCCCGTGCCACAGCTTAAGCTTGCAAGATTTGGCAAATCGGCTGCTTTGCAAATAAATTCTTTCGTGTCGCCGTCTGTTATTGTGCCAACTCGTTTTATCATAATTGTTTCCTTTCTAAAAAAAGGCTGCCCGAAAGCAGCCCTAAAAAATCTATTCCTGGCAATAAACTCCGCATCCAGGTAGCTCAAGGTGAGTAAACCCGCTGGATCTGTAATACCTCGCCCCGCAACCGGTCAGCTCGTTTGCGGCGACCGCTACCTCATACGGACTGAATCCCGGCACCACAATATCAACCGCCTGCCATGTTGTGTGGTAGCTGCCCGGAATACCGCCCCAATGATCGTTGCAATCCTGGCAGCGGATCATCGACGTGACGATAATCATTGCCCCGAGATATTCCCGCAAACGATCCAAAATATTAATTAAATACGGCGCATTCTGATTTTTTAAATCCTGTTCGGGGTAGCCATCGCACCAACCGAACCCATATTCCGGTTTAACGCAATCACAGGCCAATTCAGCCCATGCGAAATATTTCCCCGCCATATTTGGGTTGACAACCGGATCGGCGGCTGGCGGGGCCACATATTCGACAAATCCCAGCACGCCATCGGTCTTCAGGCTCACTCCCTTCTTGAATACCATGATCCGGATCGCCTCGGCTTGCAGGTCTAATCCGACGGTCCCCGCCAGTTCGCCGCCGCTCATCCAATTCATCCATCCGCGGTTTTTTACATGGACCTGGAACCAAATTTCATAATCGGCCGCATCGGCCCCGGACAGCTGCAGCTGGATAGCTTGCAAGGCTAATCCTTCCCCGACGGTCCCACAAATGGCGCCGTCATAGACCGGATCTAACCATCCCTTTTGGGCGACGTGGGCTCGGCACATGACGTGCAGATCCACGCCATCTGGTACTTCCAGTTTGCAGGTAAATGCTTCTAATCGCTTATTCTGCCCGGTGGTCCCAGCATCCACCCCGTTTCGGACTTCGGGTTTCCAGCCATCGTTCTGGACGTGGGTGCTGTAGACGGTGTTAATATCGAATAATTGATTACTCATCTTACCAATTCTCCTTATCGGCTGGGTTGTTGAGCAGCCCGACCATGGTTGCTATCTCGACGACTGATGCCCCTGCAATTTTGATCGTATCCGCAATATCAGGGTTAAATAATGCCACCAGCAATACAACCTGCGCCACGATGCCAACCCACACAATTTTACTTTTCAGACGATCTTTGATTAATTCTTTGTTCATTTTCTATTTCTCCTTACTTCTCATGTGATTTTCTGAGCATATACTCATCAATTTCGTTGATCGAATCATCAACATTGCCATTACACCGTTTCCCGGACACTGCTTCAAGTGCCGCTTTTTGCGCCCTGAGCAATATCATTCGTTCCTCCAAGCTGTCATTAATACATTCGTCATGTTCTTGGATCTTTTCCTCGATTTTATCCGCACGCCGGCAAAACTTATAAACAACTCCAAATAGGGCGCCTATTGTCAAAAGTGCCCCGGACCAATTCCCAATAACTCCGATGTCGATAACCATAAACCGCCCCCTTTCAGTTAATAGGGACGGTTTCCCGCCCCTGAGCAATAAAAAAACAGCCTATGATAAAGCTGCTACTTCTCGGTTTGCAATTTCAACAATCACTTCCGCTCTAAGCGTGGTTTTTGTTCCATCGCTCAATTCCCATTCTGTTTCCGGCACTTCTTCAAGTTTTTTTCTTCCTGCCATTACCAGGGTGGCATAAGCGTTAACTAATCTTTTTTGTAATGCTGTCATTATAATAGTCCTCCTTCTGTTAGTATTTCGATGACCAATAATTCTGTTTCCGCTTTTCTTATTTCTTCATTAGACGGAACCAGGCTATCTAACACCTCCTGTTCTTCAGACGCTTGAATTTCTGATTCACGCTGTGTGATTTCTTCGACAGTTAGTTCAATGATTTCTGTTGTGCCAGTTTGACAATTAAATATAATTTTTTTCATCAATATTCACCGTATACTTTCACTTTTAATCCGGCCATGATGGGGTAGGATGCAGAATTGGATCCAGATATTTTTATGTTTGTAACCTTGTTGTCAAGATTTTTCCAAAATCCGGAACCTTCTTTTAAATATGCGTCTACTAAAGACCTGACTCTACATGATTTATAAGCTTTTATAGCACCCTGCTCAATTTCTATTTCCGAATAACATTGTATCAAGCTATCACCAAAACGCATACAAGATCCTACGCCGCAATCTATTGCAGTTAATATTGATGAACCAGCGGAATTTCCATATCCGTCCCATAACGCTGTTTGATAATTTCCGTTTGTAACATCACTGTTAAATGACAACTGTAAATTTTGCGCTGTAAGTGCACTTAGTGCATTTTGGATTACAACTTTAAGCCTTGAATATACAGGAGGTATATCAGAAATTATAATTGATTCTGCATTTGCGGTTGTCTCAACGTCAGCAATAAGATCAACGCCATGCTTTTTAATCCGCTTGTAAGTTAAGCTTGTATTATAAACAGCAGGAGAATTAACATTTTTATTGTCCCTACTCAATAAAAATCTGACTTGCAAAGATGGATAGTCATCTGCTGACAGACCTGATAAATCAATTCCCGATTCAACATCATTCAAAACAGCTTTTATTCCAGCAAAGTATCTGAAGCATCTGAACTGAGTACCATCTACACCATTGGCAACTCCGCCAGTAATAGAGATATCGTCACCCGTCGTCGGGACCGCTGTACTCACATAACCACAAGACCAAGATGATGGTTCAAAACTCACTATGTAATAAGTCTCGCCAGCGCTTAATGGATAATGGATCGAAAATGCGCTCCCAGATGCAAGGGTAGTGTTTCCGTTAAAAGATTCATATTCACGTAGAACATTTTTATTTGAATCAAGAAGTTGAATGACGCTTAGTGCATTTGCGTAAGGTGTTATTTTTAACCCCTTTAGATCTGTAAGTGGCTGTAATTTAACTCCTTGCAGTAAGTTGGCAGTTCCTGTCACGGTACTTGTATACCCGAGGTTGAGAGTGGTTCCCTCTTTTATAAAATCGCATTGAATATCAGACCCTTCACCTAACGTTTGTTTCCATTCAAAGTTACCCCATTTTTCCAAATCGAGTGGTTTAACTGTTTTTATGACAGTTCCTTCAATGGCACTCACAACCTCGTCTATAAAAGTAATTTGAATCCTGTAACGGGTTGATGTCGAATAGCTTACGCCAGTCATTGATAAGTCATTGTAACTAACAACATCACTTAAATAAGAATGTAAAGTAGATGAATAATACTGACTGACTCCAGCTGTATTGGTTATTTGAAACTGGATTTCAATAACGTCACTTTCTCCGGAATAACTGACATCATTTGCATCAAAATAATACATTGGTTGTGATGATGCGTTTGGATAACTAGCGTGTAATTTCCATGGGCCAAGTTCTCCTGTTGTTTTATTTCTTAAGCGTGCGGCTGGTAGTGTGACTGCTGACGGATAAAAAAGTGATGCCGAAAATACTCTTTTTGTAATCACAGAAGGGTTTAGTATAAATCCTATATACGATGTCGCTGTGGTTTGATTTGAACCGCCTGTATCAATTGTTTCTGTTTCGCCTGAATAAAAACTTCCTAGCTGGAATTTTTTATTTTTCAACACACAATTATTTAATGCAAAATCTTCCACGTTCGTATTATTGGAATATCTACCTAATTCTTTTGATTCCGGGAAAATCAAGTTCCCACTTGCGTCAACCCGATCGGTTTTAACGTGCCCTAAAACAGAACTCCCCGATTTTAGAATTTCGTGTGCTGCAAAATCGTCGTGGCTTGTTTTCCCATCCCATTCCGCCTGCTTCTCCGCCGTGACGTGGGCGGCGGTGTCGGCGATGTGGTCAGCGGATTTCTTCAACTCACCGTCAATAATATCCATGTTGTCGCTATTGATCGTCTCTGTATAAAACTCATCCTCGTCTTGTTTTCGTAAATGGTAATTGGGTGTCAAAGTCTCCATTACGATATCACCTCATTTCTTAATTGTTTGTTGGTATATGCCGATAATTGTGCGTTGGTAAATGGATGCAGCGTTTTGTTTTGGTTGTAAAGCAAACTCAAATCAATCACCATATTTGTCGGACGTTGTTTCAACAGTAGCAATTCAACCGCATCATACATCCCTTTTACGCCTAACGCTACCCGGACTATTATTTTTCGTGCTGAATGATCAATATTTAACGAATACCCATCGTCACCGCACAGCGCTGCCAATTGTTCCGGCAATGTCCATTTCGTATAGGGTAACTTCTCCTGTTTTCTGGCCAGCAATCGGAATCGCCTGATCTCAAGCGTATCTGTTCCCTTTGGCACAATCCCCATGATCTTTTCCAGTCGTGAAATCCCGTTTTCAGTTGCAGTTTGAATAAACTGATCAGCGAACAGATTGAGATATGCTGTTCGCAATCGTTCAATCTCAGCATTTTCGGCGGCACAAATCGCTTTAAATTCTTTCGTGTCTGCCAGAATCGGGGGAACGTATTCGATCAGATTAATTGTTCTATCCACTCGTTGTCCCCCTCACTGCGATATTGTCAACGCCTAAAGTCAGATTGCTGGCCGTACCATTTAAGGTCGTTCCGGTGATATCCAGAACGCCGGTAATGTTCAAGAGCCGTGTCTCAATCTGCGATATTCGCACGATTAAACCATTGTTTACCGTCAGTGTCTTTGTAGATTGCCATGTCTGGTTTAGCTCTGTAAAATAGGCGTCTATCGCTGCATTGACGTAACTCTGTATGTCTGCCCAGGTATAACCGCTTTGATAAGTGATCGTAGTTGCAATATTGACCGCTGTTGTCGTTACCCCAGCAATTGTCACAACATGATCAATCGGGGCGATTCCATAACCTTGACCAGAATAAGCCGCCGGGTCGACCGCTTCTTGAACCGCTGCGATCAATTCAGCTGCTGGCTGACCAAACAATGAGTTGATGATTACCGCTTTAACCGTGCCGGCCCCGTTCCAAACAGGATAGATCTTTACACCTCCAACACCATCTAAATCATTAATTTCTTTGGTATAGTCAGCAACATTACCGCCGTACGCTTTATCATCGAATGAATCAAAATACTCTGTTCTGATGCTCTCTGTCGCCTGTTCATCTTCGCCCGGTATCAACACCTCGGTCAATTTACAGGTTTCAAGTCCTGGTACATATAGAACCGGGATCAGATCCCCCAGGTATTGATTGCCTACAACGCCCAGAGACTCGCATTGCAATCTATACACACCATCACTTATTTTCTCTGTGATGGCGTAATTTACGCCATTTCCGCTGAATCTGGTACCGATTATCATTTCTAAACTTGACGGTGTAAAAACGCCTTTTAGAACGGCATAAGTTGCCGGATCGGGAGTCATGCCAGTTTCAGCCGTTCGCTTGATTAAATTATCCCGGCTGGCTGTATCTGCGAAAGTTTCGTTAAGTGTCACGTCTAATTTGATATACATCTGTGCCAGCTCCGCGCTGTTCCCAGCTGTGGCAAAATGGATCATCGAACCCTCCCGGGTGTCCAGTTCGCTGCCCCCGTCCATTGCCTTGATAAAGTCCATTTTTCGGGCTTGTATGACTTCGAAAGTCTCATTTTCATACACTTATAAACTCACCTCGCTTTCCTGTGTAAAATCGCCGTATATTGTCACAACACGATAGTTTGCCAATAGCTTGCTGCCTTGTTCTGTAAACTCGAAATCAACCACATCATTGATCCGATCATCTTGTGTCAATGCTTCACGAATATAGCGTTCGGCTTCCGGGATGACCAACTCCATTGGCTGGCCGATTAATTGGTTTAATTCATGACCAAAATTCCACGAAACAACCGGGTTGTCGAATCGGGCAACGTCAAGGATAATCGCAACCGCCTGCTTGACTGCTTCGATTTGGTCGATGTAGCCCGGGGAGCCGATAGGGAATGTTTTGGATGGTTGGGCCTCAGTGTTTATCGTTACGGCATTATTGTATTCTGGTAACATTTAACTCACCACCCGATCTATAACTGTGTATTTTTGCCCGCCCTGGTCCCGGACCATAAAAACGGATTCACCGATTTTCAGACCGTTTTTTATCGTGATCGTGTAAGTTCCAGATGCATAATCACCGTTAGAATCGAAAACAGCGGGGATAACAACCTCGGTGGTGTGATCTTTTACCGCATTGGTCAACCTCAGCATCGACGCATATAATGGGGTTTTTTGATCTATCATAATCTTCAGGGGATTAACTGAAACGACCACCCCCGCCGCAATGATTACCGGGTTTAATGCTGTGCTATGTTCAGCTGATAATTGTTTTAAAGCATCAACCAGATCAGCCATGTTCAAAGCCTCCTTCCAGATCGAGATCCATTACATGGAACCCGGTTTTGAATCGATGTATAACTTTCTTTACCATCATCCAGCCATGGTAGGTTATACCGTTATAGGCAAACCCCATATTGGCGTAAGTGTCCAGGTTGATTACCACACTTGATCCGCCCCTAACCCTGGCATCGCCAAAGCAATCAATCATCCTCAAGGTAATTTTTTTCCACTCTTTTTGCTTTAGCAGAATCTCTGCTTTATTGTCGCCGTTTTCGTCATCGGTGAGGGTATCGCTATACTGTAGTAATCCCCACTGGCTGATTCTACCCGTGTTTGATTTAACAAATACTTCCCGAGTGCCGTCATCCTTTTCCCTAAAAAGCTTGATCTGGTTGTAGGTGTCATCATCAATGTTTGTTTCAAAATCAAAATCCCCCGCCGTGTCGTTTCCGATCACCAAGGGGATTTTGTGAAATTCGGTATCGTGAAGGGCCACCTCACCAAAGTTATCCCAAAGAATGTATTCTTTTCCTGTATTTTGAGCGGTTAATTGGATGGCTGACACGATCATATCGAGATACGCTTTTTGTTCTTCAATCCGGGAAGGAATCACATATCCGGTTGTCATAATGTCAGAACCGGCTTTAATCTGGCAATCGCCACAAATCATCCGCAATAACTCTGCCAATGTCTTATTTTCATAAACATAGGTATCAGTATTTTTAAGGTATCGGATCTGATCGTAGGCCGTCACGCTAATAAATCCATTTTTATCTGGCCTGAGTCGAAACACAAACCCCTTAAAAAGAGCGTGCCCTGATCCTTTTGGCTCGATCTCATCTGATGTGAAAGTGACCAGATTCCCTTCTGCTATTTCAAGATTTTTCTTATCAGATAACAGCTTAAACTCAAGCACCGACACGCCATTTTTCTCCCGGGTGAGTGTGATATCGCCCTGAACAACCGGCAAATAAACCCGGTCGCCGCTTTGTGTTCTTAATTCAGTAGCCATATCATACCCCCGTTAAATCAAGAACCTGTCCGGGCTGTATTAAGTCCGGGTCTGCAATGCCGTTCTTTTTAGCAGCCGCCATACATTTTGACCCGCTACCCAGTTCCCGGGCGCATATGGCCCAAAGTGAATCACCTGATTTTACTGTATAAGTTCTCCGCTGGTTCGGTAGTTGCACCAGGGTTGGTTCAACTGGTCGGTCTGGTTCTTCGGGCGTCGCCACGTCGTTTTGGATCTTAAAGGTTTTTGTTCCATAATCGGGATAAGCCTTTAAAACAATACTCATCATGATGTCAACACCATTATCGGCACTTTCGTTTTGCTGCAGGTCTTCAATAGCGACCTTGATATTGGTATTAAATGAAGTGTTTATTTTCCCTTTATCGGCTTCTGTTTTTGGTACATACCGGGACAAGATGAACTGAAATGGTGTTTTTGTAGCCCTCAGTTCTGTCAACTTCTTAATGTAGTATTCCGCCGTTCGGAACTGGTTTCTTTGATACACCGCAAACGGGTACCGCACTTGAGGCAGTAAGAAATCAAAGGTTATTTCTTCCAGACCAGGGGCCCTGAGAATATTCACCTCAGAGCCGTCGATTAATTCAAATGTTTCATTTTTCCCTGGGGCGTGAATGCTGATCTCGCCAGGGGTTACGGGAAGCAATATTTTATTAAGATATACTAAATATGACAAGTTGCCCCCCCCCCCTATGCCACGCTTGCGCGTGTTCTCATTTTTTCAACAATCAGTGAGCCAAGCTGATCCGCTACTATTTCAATGTCCATATCATTCGCAATGGTGACACCGTTCAGACTAACCTGAACGTTGACGCCACCAGGCCCTGCTACTGAAAAGTTACCGCCTCCACTTGATGCAGCCATGAAGCGTTTTGTCTTTTTCGAATTAAGGACGGACTCACCGCCATTGAATCCAATTACCTCCGGTCCATTTTCTCCGACCAGGTGTAATCCCGGACGTGCTGACATCGTCCCGGATGAGTAGCCCCACAAGGCTCCCGGGTCAATCGCCACGCCGTCCTGGTATAGCCCAAAGTGAAGATGTGGTCCGGTGGAATTACCGGTTGAGCCCACAGTCCCGATAGTCTGCCCGGCTGACACTGTTTGCCCCAGTGAGGCCGCAATGCTTTCCATGTGGGCATACATTGACGATAGACCGTTGCCATGATCAATCATGACGGTGTTACCATAACCGCCGTTCCAGCCTGCCATAGTGACTGTACCCGCCCCAGCGGCCCCGATCGGCGTACCAAAGGCGGCTCCGATATCGATACCTTCATGGTATTTGCTTGACATTTGGCCGCTATCAGTCATGAATGAATCGCGATTCCCGAAACCTGATGTGACATCACCCGCTATAGGTGTGATCAATTGGCCCAGCGAAGCGCCGCCGATACCGATCGATTTAAAGAATTCAGCCGCACCGGTTCCAATGTACTCAATGCCTGCCTGAAGGTTGAAACTTCCAGCTTCAAAAGCGGCTTTCATATCAGCCACGATACTTTCACAGAATGTCATGAGTTCAGTATCACTTAGGCCCTCGATCAATCCGTCGATTGCATAGTAACCAAACTCCCTGAATACAGTTGACGGTGAGTTTATACCCATTGCCTTTTTAAAGCTGTCCTTTAGTGCTGTTGCAGCGGAATCTCCTCCCGCGACGATTGAATCCTCTCTTTCTTTAAGCCCTTTAATCAACCCGTCACCGGTGTAATTCCCCATCATCTGAAAAACTTTTGACGGCGAATTGACATCAAGGGTTGAATTTGCGGCGTCAATTAAAGCTTGGGCAGATGTTTTCCCTGCGGTTGTGACACCGGCTATATCGCCCAGAGTGCCTTTTATAAAACCGGCAGTTGTCTCCTGGCCCGCTTGTTCTCCTGTGTATGGTATAGCAGCAAACCCTGCCTGTAAACTAACTCCCATGCTTGTTGCGATGCTACTACCAACCCCGAGGCCAATTGTATTCCCAGCGGCAGTCGCGTTGGTGGTTAATTCAGTCAAAGGAGTGCTGATGGACGTCACCATATTCGCGGCAGCAGCATCTACCAGTCCTCTGTTAGCCTCCATCCCATTTGCCAAAACGGTTGCTGGGTCTGGCGCTTCACTTGATGCTTTTGCTATGTTTTCGTTCATCCTGATTAAGTCTTGATCGAATTGAATGGCTGCTTCTTTGAATTCCTCGGGCCCCTGCCAAAAAGCGGTCTTCATGTTTTGAACATCTGTAATGATGGTCCCTAAATTGGTAAACATTGAAATCATTGAGCTTATTTTATCGATTTCGAAATCCATCGCTGAAACAAGACCACCTTGCCAGTCGACTCCTTTTAACGCCTCGTTATCCTCAGTAATCCGATCATAAAACAGAGTCCATGAACTTTTTGCATGGTCAACGGACTGTATCATTTCAGGTGATTTTTCTTTTATTTTTTCGGTGATCTGGTCGATGTTTGTTTTAAACATCGCTGAAGCAGTTCCGAAATTTTCACCGATATCATTAGATAGGTTCTGAATCTCTGGTATTGAAAACACAAAGTCAATACCGTTTCCAATAGACGAGACAATCCCTGCAGCGGTTTCAACACCACCAGCCAAACCATCAAGAAAACCGTCCAGCGCATCACTGTTGGCCAGCTGCCCCATTTGGGTAAAGACACCCTGAAACGCCCGGTTTGATTTATTCTGAAAGATCGTCCAGGCTTGGCCAAAGGTCATGCCCATGGCTTCAAACTTTGCGTCTGTGGCGTTTGCCGCCTTGAACATTGCGTTTTTAATAATGTCCGCTGTGATCTCGCCTTCAGAGGCCATGTTTCGGATCTCACCGATTGGCACGCCCAAATAGTCCGCAATGGTCTGAATCAAGGTAGGGGAGTTTTCAAAGATGCTGTTAAGCTCATCACCCCTTAAAACCCCGGATGCCATGGCCTGCGTTAATTGGAGCATCGCATTTGACGCTTCGCCCGCACCGGCTCCTGAAATAACAAACTGTTTGCTTACCTGTTCGGCAAAATCAACAATCTCATCGCTACCGCTAAAGGCGTCACCCGCCATCAGGCCTAGCTTAGAAACCATGTCAGACATCGACTGGTAACTGGCGTGGGAATCATTGGCAGCGTTGAATATTTCTGTTTGCAATTCAGCGGTGGTCTGCAAGCCATCGTTCATCAGCCCCAGTCTTGCTGTAGTCTGTGAATATGTATCGGACATATCCATAACACCCTGAATCGCCCGCAAAGACATATAACCCGCGGCCAGAGCCCCGACTTTACCGATCAGCCCACTCACGGAGCTGGTGGTTGCTTTCGCGGTGCTGTTAAACTCCTTTTGACTTTTTTCAGCTTCTTCTACGGACTTTTCAAATTGCTTAAAGGCCGCTCCCGCTTTCGCCATTTCTGATCTTGCCATGGACATGCTTTTCGTGTCAATGGCCCCGGCACTGGCGGTCTCCATTCGTTCGAAACCGGCGATCATGCTGTTTATACCGGTCATCATGGATTTTATAGCGGGGCTCATTTGGTCAGATAGCCGGATACTACTTGATATCGAACTCATCTTTTTTTACCTCCTTTCTTTTTGCGTTCTTTCTCGGCTTTCTTGCGGGCTTTAACTTCCAGATCAACCGCCGCCATGATTAAGGTTTTCTCCCACACGTCCATTGCCATATAATCGGCAGGTCTGATGTGGTATTCCCTCAATATGAATATGGCGTAATTTGCGTCTGGGTCGCCACCCTCGATTAGTTTTTTGCTTCGTCAACCTTTTCCTTCGTGATTGCGGTAAAGCCGTTTACTTCTTGGATCTTGTCGAACAGACTCTTATACTCTTTGATGTTCAGCATCGCGTTCAACAATGCCCCCGGCTCCATAACGTTGTAAAAATTCTGCAACTCTGCGTCATTTAAGTTCGGAAAGACAACCGACTCTACCATCAGGTTTTTTCGGTATTCACCCTCTCTAAATTTTGTGATAGGATTTCCTTTCGCGTCAATATCAGGGAATACCGCCTCACTCAACAGCTGGTCGTTTTTCTCAGGGGTTACCGGTCTAAGCACCCACTCTATCGGTTCGCCGTTTTCACCGGTAAAATCGACCGATGCGGGGTATTTCGTCGGCTCCTTAATCGCTCTGTTTTTAACCATAAATGCTTTTAAATTATCTACCACGTCTATTACTTCCTTTCAAATAAAAAGAGACGCATTAAGCGCCTCTTACAGCATCCCGTCAAGCAGGGAGAATTCTTCTGGCATTTCCACACTCTCGAATGTGAAATCAAGTGTTTCCGTTAAGTATGTAGAATCTGCGTCAAACTGGGCCATCGTTGCTGAATCGAGGTTGCAATCCTTCAGGATGACAGTCTGTCGACCTACCGAAGATGTCGGGTCTTCATTTGTTACCTGAATATCAAAATAAAAATCCTCGCCTGTTTTAGCATATCGGATCATTAGTTTTCGCAACATAGAAGTGTTGTAATGCACCTCCATGCTTCCCGAGCCTTTGCCGCCGGTTGCTTTATTCCCTTTTGTCTGTCTACCAAGAATTGGAATTTCTTCTTTTGTTTTTTCAAAAGTCGATTCTAGACTTAGCGCATGCATGAAATTGTATCGGTTGCCGTCGACGATAACATAACATTTTGCGTTGGACCCGGAAATCGAGTCCTGCACCCGCATGATCGCGTCAGCAAATAGCTGTAAATCCATAGGTTTCTTCATTTTCCAACCCTCCTTAATTAACCACAACGGTCATATACAGCTGACGCATTGCTTTGTTTGGTGTGATGGCATCTGAGACATACACCTGATCACCATCATCATTGCCGGTGACAACAATATCCGCTGGGTCAAAGTTCTTGATAGCCTTGCCCATGGACTCATGTTGCTTGACGATATCGTTCCATAAGCTGACTCGGCCGTCTTCATCGCCATCGATTTTACCCAAGTACTTCGCATTAAAGATTAGCGAACCAACCTCTATTGCGACCTGATCCAGAACCCGGATAACCTGGTTTTCTGAAAAACTCTTTCCTTTTGCCTCTGTGAACGAAATAAAGCTATTAATATCATCCAGCACCGATATAACGGCACCATTTCGATGGTAGGCATAAACCCCACCGGTAATAAATGCAGCAAGTTCTGCCTGTGTGTAGTCGGTATTAATCGTATACTCACCAGTGTAGGTGGAGTTAAGCAGACTGTCTGTAATTGCACAAGCTGCCTGTGCCCCGGTAGTGTAAAATACCAACTCATACCCCGTCGCCCCGGCATCGGTTACCGTATTCGCAATCTGGATCACGCCCTCGTAGTCAATAGCCGTCGCTGATTTTGGACGGATCGTCTGGAATTTAACCCCCATATCATCCCGCAGCCGTTTGGTATAATTATCAAACAAGGCGTGAATTGCGGTATCCGCAGACGGACAGCCCAAAGCATTGAATGAATACTGCTCCAATTTCGACAAAAATGTCGAAAAGATTTCGCCGGTGATAGTGGTCACGTTGGTACCACCGGTTAAGGCTAGGCCAGCATTAACCGCCAGCGTTGCGCCTGTTTTAAAATCAACAAATTCGTTGCTGACAAGGGCCGTAGCTGCTGCAACAGTTTGAGTTTCATAGACCGCGTCATCGATCAGTGTTTTGACGTCAAACTTTGTCTCGTCATCCACATTTACCGCAATGGCAATTTTGAAATCATTACCCCGGGTTCCGGCGTATTTTGCAGTCGCAAAAGTGTTTTCAGCCTTAACACCGCCGCCGTTTAGCCGGTAGCAGTAGACCTTAATTGCATTTGCGAATAACTCCCGCAAGTTTTTCATGTTTACGTGGGTATTTGCGTACCCGAAAATTTCTGCACACTCGGTCACAGATAAAAACTGTTCCTGAATTACCTCAAAAACCTCGCCACTTGGGCCCCAGTCCAACAATAACGGCATCGCCGCTATTCCTCTAGTTGAAGCACCAGCGGCTGCACGTTTGGCGCTGATGCTGTTAATGTAAGCGCCGGGGAGTGTTTTGTTATAGGCTGTAAAAGTTCCGCCTCCTAGTGCCATTAGTTCACCTTACCTTTCAAGAATTTATCAACCAGCTTGTCAACCTCGCTGGCCGAATAGGTTTCAGAATCCAATAAAACAGCCCCCAAAACATCAGCTTTAGGGGCGTATTTCTTAGACTTTATCAATTGTTGTTTTGTAAATCTGTTCTCAGCCGGGATTTCCTCGACTGTTTTTTTAGTAGCCATTTATTTAATCCTTTCCGTAATTTCAATTGTTTGCATTTTCGCCACTGCTGGGCCCTGAACATATAGAGTGGCGTCATAAGTCACAAAAACATGACCGACTCCATCAATCGGCTTTCCGCTGATCTCAATCCCTCTGATTTTGGTACCGTCAGAAAGCGATATAGTACGCAAATTAGCCAGTAACACTGGCAGGGTAGCATAGATATCAGATAAGCCGTTTAGCGGGAAATAGACCACCTCAAAAGGCATGGATTGCCTGAATCGTTTTGCAATTAAATCCGACTGATCGACGTTGACACAGTGAATATAAAACGCCGGTTCGACTAAGCCCTGTTCAACCGGTTCGGTGTAAATTGTGCAATCCGGATATAGACCGGCTATCGTTGTGGCAATTCCTGTAATAATCTGATCAATCATTCGAAGGCCCCCTTCAAGTATTCCATTAAACGCTTTTCGAGCAGTGCCGGTGCCAGAGCATTGACTTCATTTTCCGAAATGTCGAGAAAAAATTGCCCATCGACCCAACCCCCGCCGCCTCTGGTTCTGTGTCCGTAGTTGACGTACGAGGAATAACTCGCGGTATTGGTCAGGGTACATTGGTAGGCCCCGTCGATCCGTTCGACATTAATTTTTAAGCTTTCACCTGCTCCACTTGAGCCAACCGACCAACTCCGCCTCAAATTACCGCCGTCTTCTTCACCAACGGGGGTTCTTTTAATAACCTTAGCCAAAAGTCTTGATAAAAGTTCAATCGTGCAGTCTTCCATAAACTTCTGCCTTGAATCATTACTCAGCGTCTTTTCCAACTTCTTCTTAAACTGCTCAAACTGCTTGTAATCAACATTCTTTCCCATATCAACCGTACTTATCAAAGATGATCAATGATATCTCCTGGTGGGATGGGTAAACAGCGGGAAGACCGGACCGTTTAAAGTCCGCCGTCCTGCCATCCTGTGTGATTGTTACTTTAGACCCGGGCTTAATTTCAATATCCGGGGAGATCAGCAGCTTGATTGATTGTGACTGGACCGCCACGCCATTTACAACAGTTGTGGTGTCAGATGATTTATGGGTCATCTTACAGGGTTGATCAGTCAGGACAACCACCGGGGTTTGTTTTAAAATGTTTGTCACCGGGTCTTTTACCCCTTGCATTTCTGTTATGGTGCATTTACCGTTATAGCGGCTTTCGACCGCTGTTCTCATGTCCATGACATCGCCCTGTACCGATTGAGTTGAGAATAGTGGTTTTTCAACAAAGACTTTGTGAAAACATCATCCGCCCGGAAACTAACAGAAGTATCACCCTCTGATTGACTGGCAATTAAGCCGCCATCAGGGTTGACGCTACCAAAGTTTTCACCCCTGTACAGGTCCATAGCCATGCGGTAAGCAGTGTTTACAAGTCCTGTGGGTAGTTCTTCCAGGTTGCAGTAATTAAGGATTGCCTCGGTAGTGTTGTCTAAGCAAAATTGCAAGGCGAAATTCTTATCTGCTCCCGTTATTCCCAATAATTCTTTGAGTTTTTCAATATCCATAACTTAACCTCTCGTTAAAAAAGAGGCTGTTATTAGCCTCTTGAAAGAATTCGTGCAATTGGGATCGCTTTGTGGTCGAAATAGGTTCCAGCGCCATCATTCACCAGTTCCCAGTTAGCGCCGTTTTCAAACTCTGCGTTAGTTGGGGAGAGGGTGGCCTGTACTGCTTTTTTATACGAGAAGCCATAAGGTGCCAGACATTTTCGTTGACGGCTGTAAAGAGTATCCTCGCCACCATTAACAGCAGGGTCACGATCCATTTCATAGGGAACTTTTGCGCCGATATCTTCATAATCGAATGCGCCTAAGCCCATGGCGTAGGTGGTGTACTCGGTGTAGGCAGCAGCGGCAGCAACAGCGGCAACAGCGGTTACGCCTTCGGTTGTCTCGGTGATGGTGGCCACCAGTGTTCCGTTGGTATCGTTCTTGTTCACGATCAGAGTAGGCGCATCTTCAGACAACGCGACTTTTTGAGTCAGTGTGATTGATCCGCCGGTCCCTCCGAAGGTGTATTGCGGGAAGTCCGCGGCCAGCAAGGCTTTCAATGCGGTTGCATCAGCGGTTGTAGAAGCCCCGGCATCCCATCCATCGGTGGTTCCGCAAACATAGGTCTTTTCGCCAAGTGTCAAGGCATCGCCAGCGATTGCTTTGGTGGTGATCGCCAGTGTATAAACGGCAAGGATCCCAGTTACAGCGGAAACAGCATCCACGGCTGGCACTTCGCGAACTGGCATGGAATCATCCACGATAACGGTTCGGCCATTCCAGGTCGCAATGTTAAGTGATCGCTGAATCCCATTGGCGTCGGTATACTTCATGTACTCCAACAATCCCAAATTTTCCAGGTTAGTCGCAACGACAGAGTGCATCAGCACGATCTGGAATTTGTCCTTGTTCTGGCCACAGGCTTTCTGGATCGCCGAGTTGAGTGTTGAGGCCCCAACAGCGGTATTTAATTCGTATGTGTGGTTCGATGCGAAAGCAGCACTACCAGGGTCAGTTGAGGAATAAATCCCTTTGATCATGGAAAGCAAAACTTCCTGGTCGACTTCTTCCCAGTAAGCAGCAACTTGATTACCGACATTGGACATGAACTTCACGCCGCCGGTAATGTCTTCCGAAAAGTCTTTTTCGGTCCATGCTTTCGCCCGGCCAAAGACAACAACACCACGCTCAAAAGTAGCGGTGCTGGTTGCTGTGATATTGGTTTGCCCATCGTAGTTCAGGGCCTCGCCGCCCAGGTTCCCGAACATTGGGATGACCCCGTAAGCGGTGGTGGTCTGTGCATTAAACAGGGCTCTGATTTCCGCATTGGGTGTCAATGCTCTGGATTTCAGCAGCTCGTTTCGTTTCAGATTGGGTACTTTTTCAACATACTTCCCAAAGGCTTGGGGGTTGAATGATTTAGAATCAAATTTTGGCATAGTTTAAATCTCCTTTAATTTTTTATTATTCTTTTGGAAAAATAGCGCATAATTCCTCGTAGGAGGGATTAGCAGGGTTGCCTAAATTCTTAGGCGGTCCGTCTCCACCTTCAGCGGGGTTAATCCCTTTGAAGTTGGGCTTCGGGTCTTCTGCAACATCAAACAAAAACTTGGAATCATCACTGGTTGTCAGTGCCGCGATCTGATCGTCAAGTCCTTTGATACTGTCACCGTCCAACTCTACTTTTTCAAGATCCAACAAAGCTTTTACCGCTTTCAGGTTCTTTGCTTTCGCCCCGGATAATGCATTTTCAATGGCATTATTCAGCTTGATCTGTTTGATTTCTTCCTGGTATTTGGTCTCTGCGTCAATGTTCGCCTGGGTCATCGTTGCGATGGTTGTTTTCAGGGTTTCTACATCACCAGCAGAGTCTTTCAGCTCTTGTAATTGGGTGTCTCTGGTTGCGATGTCTTTTTTAGCCTGTTTCAGGTCGTTGCTGACAGCATTAAAGGTTTCCTTTGGCACTGCCTGTTTTGGGAACTCTGCGTTAACCTGGGCCATTAATCCATCTATATCAAGAACACCGTCATTAATCTTTGCTGCTTCTAATAATTTCTTTAACCATTCCATTTCTGTATCCTCCATAGCTTTTTATGCTGGTCGCTGCCAGCTGGATTCAGTTGTTCTTTATGCCCTGCAACATATAAAAGGGCAGTGGAGCCATAACCCCGGCTCTGAGGGAGATTATCGACCACTTCCTTTGCTAAAGATTTTGGGCAATAAAAAAGCACCGGTTAGGGTGCTGTGCTACTTCTTAATAAATAAGAATTCCTCGATAAAAATAGGGGCGTTGATCATTTTTAAATCATCATCATATTTCCCACAAACATAATCGACTTTGTTTTTCACATTATCGTTGATAATCATTTCTTTGGTTCCATCTGGCATTCTTATGCCAAGAATCACCTTGCAATTCTCTGCACCATTTGCGGCGTTTACAAACAATTCTTTTAATGTCATTTTATTTTTCTCCTTCTTTCAGTTTTCCATCATCATCAAAATAAATAGGATCAGCGGCAATCAATTTGAATTCGCCACCTTCTTTTACTTCATAGATTTTCATGTTTTTGATTTTAAATCTTCCTAATTCATCGGTTTCAAGCATGTGATTTTCCTTCTCTCTGGCACATACCATTATCTTTATACTTACAATCCCACCGATCCCTACAAAACTTGCAACTTTCATTTTTGGGATAATCCGTAAAATTGACCCCAATATATAGCAGGCAGCCAGTTTGTTTGTAGGGATCTCTTAGCGATGGGTCAAGGCAGGCGCCATCCCGATTATGCTGGCACATTGAGTGAATGCAGTCGTTCATATCCAGCCCCACCAAATCATTATTTTTAACCAGATGAAAACAGTAACGAACTGGCATAATAGATTAATTGTCAAAACTAAAAAGTTACGCAAAAACGGGTGTTTCCTTGCAAATTCTTCCTCTGGCGTTTCGTCCTTTAGAACGACTATTCTTTTTCCGCTCATGGTCATTCACGCTTTTCGAGAATCGGCGCAACTCCTAATAACTTCTTTAGAAGCTGGATTATCTTTTCTTTCATTGGTTTACTCCTTTCAAATTTCGGGCATTAAAAAACCACCTAACTTTTTACAGTTGGTGGTTTAGTTATTTTATTTGATCGTTTTTAAATGTGCTTCAAAGTCTTCTTTAGTCGTTTTGCCCCACCCAAACTTTTCATGAAAATCAATGTGGCATTTTTCGCATAAAGTAACACCGTTATCAATGTCATATCTAAATTCAGGGTACTCAGTGTAAGACATTAAATGATGAGCGACAATTGTACCCTTAGTTTCCCCGCAAATTTTGCAAGTGTTAGAGTCTCTCGCCTTTACACCTTTTTTAAAGCGAGCATCTAAATATGTTTTTCTTTGCAAAACCCTTTGTTCGTCGGTAATATCAGGATTCCAAAGGACGTTATTTTCCCTAATAACTCCATACATCGGGTTATTTTCGCCTTTCTTCCTTTCGCTGGCGCCTTCTCTGTATTCCGACGTGCTTTGAGTTTCTCTTGATTTCCTTACAGATGCTTCGCTTTGTAAATTATTTTTAGCCAAATTCCGCGATAATTCCCGGCGTTCTTCATTGTCGATCCATTGAACTTTTATGGCTTCGCTACCGTGTCTCAGTGGTATATTAAACTTTTTTAGCCATCTATTCACCGATGACATATTATTTATATCGCCGTAAATCTCAACCGCCAATTGCCGTATAGTTCGCTTTTCGACCACATATCTTGTGTATAGGAACTCCCTTGGATTTTCACCAAATAAATTTTCTAATCGTTTCAACGACTTACAATTATTACAGCCTCTGTTCTTCCTCAACACAGAATGCGGTGTTGATACCCATTTATATCCACAGATAGAGCATTCAAATTCCATTTTTGTTTCGTTATCGATGTAATCCCCAATAAAAATAATTTCAGGGTGCATAGCGTGCAATCGTTCCGCAAACTCCTCGTTTGTGAGTTTTATTTTATTGTTTTTTCTTGTTTTTGCGCACACAGGACAGCCCGTCCCAGCACAAATTACAGTCCTCGGTGAAGCGCTCCAGATAAAACCGCATTCATTACACAGAAATTCAGTTTTAGTGTTATTATTACTGTATTTTCCTAACGACTTTATTTTTCCGTCACTTTTTTCAACCACTTCTTTTTCAAACTGTTCTTGCGTTTTTCTATTTTTCCGCATTAAAAATAACCCTCCCTAGGTTCAATTATTTCCCAATATTAAATTGTCAGTATGCAGGAGGGTACTTGGGAAAATACTTTTCACAAAGGGTAATTAATCCTTTGCTATCCTGCCCCTGTATTATATCATTTTTGCCACTACTTTACAAACTTCTTTTGCCATTCGTTATAAGTCATATTTGCGGGAACGGTTATGGTTTTTCCGTTTTCGTCTCTTGCCGCTCTCATCTCAGGAATACCGAAATCTTCAGAAAATGAGGGCGATTGAAATGTCCTACAACGACCGTGAAACGGACTTGCGGTGACACCTGGCTCAAAATCTTTTAAGTCAAATACTTTACCATTCATCATTTGGCAAATAGAACTTGTTTTAGAATCTAGGGTGGCCACAATCTCATATTTTTCAACCCCCAAATTAGAGAAACTGTCTCTTTGCGAAGCGCTTGAAAAAAAAGCCGATTCAGTAATGACCAGATTCTTTGCCTGCGATTTTGAGACGTTGAACCGTTCGGCCAATAACTTACTCGTCTTAGCGTACCCGTCGCCCCTGATCGTCGCCTGGGTGAGAATAGAGGGCATCTCAGCCATTAGTTTATTCTTATCCCGCCAGATCCTTGATGAAAAGTTTTGTCCGTCAGGGGCCCATGGTTTCGCAATCAGCTTAGCAATCTTATTATCATCCAGCTTCATCACATCGAAACCGACTCCGAACCCCTTTTGAAACTCAAACATAGTTTTGTAATACCCGGCCTTGTACTGGTTGGCAATGAACTGATCAAAGGTGTCCAACTCATAGCCGTACATGACTTCTATTTGCTGCTGCATCTGCAATTGCAGTGATTCCAGTCGGGTCACATGGAATTTAGCAGAGGCCCGCTCTAACTCTTTAGCCCACTGGTCGGAGTAGGGAAGGGTTTTCCCCTTCTTGATATACTCATTAACATCCATCTTGAATGCTGATAATTCGCCTTTAGTCAGGACCTGTTTGGCTTCGGCATAAGAAATGTTTTCGTTTTTGGCGAACCGGGCATACCAGGCGGCCAGTTCTTTATCAACATTGCGGGCCGCTCTGCTGAATTCGTCTTCCAGCGTGGCGTAATAATCAAGGGCCTTATTGTTTTGGGCGTCTTCCAGTTGAGTGAAACGGTTCTTCCAGTAATCAACCTGTTTCATCGTCGTTCACCTGCTGTTCCAGGGGGAAGGCCCCGTAAGAATCGACCGCCTGTGCTGCTTCTTGTTTTAATCTGTCCAGCTCTTCAATGACATCATCAACAAAAGGATGTTTAGCCAGGATCGTTTCTTTACTGACAAGGCCGCTCGATTTCTGACAATTATCAATCAATTCACTGGTATTAATCAGCACATTTCTATTGAATGTGATCTCAAAATCAACGGCTGAATAATCTTTTCCCAGAGTATTGTTAATATGGGCATCAATGAAAAATGCCAGTTCTTCCAGGCTTGCCTGATACTCCGTTTCCATATCGTCGGCGTCAAGGTCAATATCCGAATACATGCTTTGAATATTCATCTGGTTCGGGTTTCCACTCATGCGGTCGTCCTTGGCATCATAGCCCCGGGCATTCTCGATCAATGCTTTTTTAAACAGCTCAAGGATCGCTTTGAAGTTCTCAGATGTAAAGGCAATGGTCAGGGTAGAGACACCGCCATGGCTCCCGTCTTCAGATCTTACTTTTACCGCCCCAAACTGAGCCAGATTCTGCCTAAACTCACTGAGATCGGCCCCGTCGTAGTTTTCCAGTACGATGATGGTATTCCAGGCGTCCTCCTGCATTCGGTTCTCAAAATCGGACAACATAATATTAATACCGTCTTGGAGACTTTTAACCCGCTTGATCAGTGGCGTTTCTTTGTTGTTCGCCTTAAATGCGATCAGAGGGATCTTACCCCAGTTATACCGCTCGGCGTCGTCACCATTCTCAATAATCAAATAATCGCTGTGCGGGTTCTCTGGATCAGGGATCAGGCGGCCATCGTCAAGGGTGTAGCGGTCAATACCTTGTTTCGTATAGACCTCGACCTTTTCAACCAGCTCCCGGGTCTCGTTGTCTTTGTAGACATCAACCTCGTAGAGTCTCACCGCGTATTCCAGATCGGTGTGATCCTTGTCGTTCCAGAATGGTAGGATCTCGTAAGCCTCAAACCGTTTAAATCTAAGTTTACCGTCTTCCCCGTAAAAAGGGTGGACCCATCCTTTGCCCTGGTTAAACGCATCCTCTGTGACGTTTTTAAGGGTACGGATAAAGGCTTTGTCGAAAACATCTTTCAACGCTTCAACATAAGTCTCATCATCGCTGGTAATTGTGAAGGGTTTACCAACCAGGTAGTTCTTTTTCTGATCCACCATCTTTGCGTATTGATTATCGATGATCTTATTATTGGGCAGGTTTTCCAACTCTACTGTTGCGCCGTCTTTGGCAATCATTGTTCGATTACGGAATAAGATCTCATGCTCATTGCTGTAATACTTTTCGCCGGTTATTTGCAGTGCCCGTTCAGGCCCAGCTTTCCACCGGGATATTTCCAGTTCCAGGAATCTCAGGTCGCTGATAACGTTCTGGGCTCCCTGGGTAATGATTGCATTGAGCCGTGATGTTTCGGATATAATCAAGTTACCGCCTCCTTTCAAAATGTTGTTTAGTCGAAACTGAATGTCGCGCCAACCGTGTAGGCTTCTAATCCGTACCTCATGGCATCCATGAGGTGGTTGAAGTCATCAATCGGTCTATTCAGCTTTCCGCCGTATTTATCTGTATCCCACGAATAGTTGTTAATCTCGGTTAAAAAATTCACACAGCGGGGGTGGATGATTATTTTATAATTCTGGATAAATTGAATCCCATTGTTAATGCTATCTTTTCCTTTTCGGGCGCCTTTGACTCGGTACAGCCCATGGTCTCTTAGTTCTTGAATTGACTTAGGCTCTGCACTATCGGCTATTATTTTTTCTTTAATGTATCCCATTCGGTTGATCTCATCGAATATCATCTTGTTCGTGAATCCTGTCTTATAAAGCTCGTCAAACACATAAATAACATCTTCTTTTTGATCCAGCAAACCACAAAATAAAGCCGTTGGGTCGTTAGTGTATCCAAAGTCCAGCCCGAATATCGGTTTAATGTCGGGGCGATCCTTGGTTATTTCACGGGTCAGGAAAGATTCCTCAACAAAATTTTCGTATACCAGGCCCTCAGCGATCCCCCAATTGCCCAGGCCCTCAATCGAAAACCTCCGGGGGTGCTTCACTTTCATTTCCTCAAAGAGCGAAATGTCATCGCCGCCAAGAAATTCGTTACAGCGATAATCCGTTGTCATCGCTAAAATGTTCTGATCCGGGGTATCAAAGAACCTTTTCTTCATCCAGTGTTTCTCAGACCAGGGGTTAAAGGTCAATGTGATTTGCTTGAAATAACCCTTTGGCAACTCACCACGAATTGACATATCTACTTTGTTGAAGGCGTCCTCGTCCAACACTTGAAAGGCTTCTTCGAACCAAGCCCAGCAAATAAAACCTTTTTCAACTGTGATAGATGTGATCCCCATCGGATCATCGAGACCACGAAAAAGAATCTTTTGACCGGTGGGAATATAGGTCGCTTCCAGCGGTGACTTACTGAAATACCAGAGGTGGGAAACATTAAGGTTGTAGGTCGCCCATTTTAACTGGGTCCAGGTTGAATCTTTATGGGTATTAAACACCCGTCGGACCACCAGAGTGTTGGCCAGGGGGTATTTCATCATGTTGTAAATAAACCACTGGGCCGCCGTTGTGGATTTCTTAGACCCACGGCCTCCTTTTACGGCCCGGTAGCGGCCTTTGAAGTCCCAGAATGTTTTATAACCTTTGCCGATTTTATCAGGCAAATTAACTCTAATCCTCAAGCTCATCTTCTCCACCAAACACGACAACTTGATTGACATCGGCCTCGATCTTGTCGATGAAGAGGCGGTAGCGCTTGCCTAATAGTTCGGCGCATTTATTTGAATCTTTGATTGAGATCTGTTTCTTTATCTTCCTTGCTTCTGAACATCCGTCACCGGATCCTTCTATCACGACGACTTCTTCTTCGAGTTCCATTCTCATTCCTTTGGTCAAATACTTCAGAACTTCTGTGGCGTCAGCTATTTCTTTACTTTGGAGACCCGCCATAATGTCGTTAATTCTATTTTTGATATATTCTTTTCCGAGTAATCTTCTGCCATTTGCTTCAGCGATGACTTTACTCTTGGCTTTGTATCCTGCGTTCACGTAAGCTTGCCCGGTAAAGCCTGTCTTGATATATTCAAGACAAAATTTCTCTTGCTTAGGAGTTAACTTTTGCATCTAGTTTCCCCCTCATCAAATATATACTTTGATCATTCTCGTGCTCTTTTATATGACACTCGAGACAAAGACACATTCCGTTTTCAACAGAAATTCTCCCCAATGGATAATCAGCCCATTTAATGATGTGGTGGGCCTCTAAATCATTCAAGCTTCCACATTGCTCGCAATGCCTGATCTTTAATACTTCTTTTTTCCATTTTCTGACACGGTTATCTTCTCTCGATACAGGATAAATATGATCATCTTCAAGCAAGAATGTATAGAAGTCTTTCGTCAATAGCGCTTTCAATAAAAGTAAAGCGGCTTGTTTTCGATAAATGTTAAAATCACCAACTAATACCGCAACGCTTTCAAGTATTACGCCAAGCGGGTCTTCGATCAATTCGAAATTATAAAGCCTCATAATTGCCCTGGTGGCATTAAGATCAATCAAGTATTCATCAGCAAAGCGTTTCTGTTTTTCGGTCAAATTGCCACCTCCTTTCGGGCGCATTAAAAAAGACACCCTTGCGGATGCCTTAACGTTTTTATTTCATGCTACCATAATATCACGATCGCATGGCTCATTGTAGCTCATGTTTCAAAATTTCCAATGCTTCATTGTGTAATCTCCTGACATGCTGGTAAGAGTATTTCATTTCACAGCATATTTGCTCAAGGTATAAACCGTCCACGTACTTGTAATAAAGCACCAGTTGTAATTTATCATCAGGAACGGCGTTAATGGCTTTTCCTATATCCGACCTAACTTTTATCGACTGTGATATTTTCTCTTTGATTTGGCACTGTATATCTGAAATTTCAGCTATGCAGTCGTCAATTCCCATACTGCTTGGCCCATGAACAACCACCGGCATCATGTTATTGCGTCTCAGCTCCTGCCGGGTCATTGTAGCCAGGACTTTCTGATCCTTCTCTTTTTCGCTGTCATAATACTTAAAGTGTACCGGTGCCGGCACGGTATTGGACGCCCAGGACCGCCACCGCTCGGCTTCGGCTTCCAGGCGCTTAATCTGATTCTCTAAGATCCGGTACCGGCTTAACCATTTTACTTTTTCTGTTCGTTCTTCAGGTGTCATAATTCCTCCATCTCAATCAAAAATGCAATATTGCAGGCACAGTGCCAAATATGCGGCAACCCACTTTCTGGGTCGTTAACCTCACCTTCTAAGTACGCCAACCAGTGACGGTATAAAGCGTCTTGGTATCGTTGCGGCTCGACTTTTCGCCAGTTCTCGGGGTCGTGGTATTTCTTGCAGCCGTACTCGCGGATAGCTGTCACGGCCCGGATCAGTGACGACGGGACAAGTGTTGGCCGGGGCTTTCCGTTGTCGGCTTTTGCGTAATAGTCGACCGTGTTTAAATCTACTTCAGCGAGTTGCCATCTGCCGAGACAGGAACAACTGATGCATGGTTCGTCGCGTTTATTACTGTTTTTTGAATAACAGTTTTCACAGGTTTTATTGCTCATTCACACTCCTCCAATCGGTAAAACAGCACGAATGATTCATAGACGTCAAGCAGAATAAGTCGGGCGTCATATTTGCCGCAGTGTTTTCCGTGCCGGTGTGGGCATTTATTACAGGTCATGATCGCACCACCCGGTACTCTGATGGTTCTCCTACTCGAAGTGGTAGAATCAGACCCAACATCTCATCACCATACCAGATATAGATCGGCGCCACCGAACTGTGTTGGGTGTACCGGTAATTAGTGAAGTCGTCAAGGATGTCCAGATACTTCTGCTGCAAAAGTACCTCAATACCATTTTCATTCAGGAAGATCCGGGAATTGAATTTATTGGTCTGGTAGATATAAGGCGTCAGCTCCAATGGTTTGGCGTCGCGGTAATCTTTTTCGATAATTTTTGAAAAAGGGAAAGCTGTTGGCTCTTCAACACCCGCCCGGATATAAACAGATTCTGTTTTATAAAACGCATCTGTCAGAACCGTTTCCATAACCGGGCTTTTGGTTGTGTACATGGCGTAGCCATCAACGATCCAACCCTCGTTTTTATCAAAAGCCAATAGGTATTTCTTGCCATCTGTGATAAACTTTTTCAGTTTTGATTTATTGAACATTCGCCAGCTCCTCCAATACTCTATTATCTTCAGTGATGAATTTTTCAATTAATTCATTGACTTGAATCACTTCACCCGATTTGGTCAATTTTTTAATATTTAAATCTCGATATTTCTTCAACGCACTTTGGATTGTTTTATGATATGAAACAAACTTCCAGGATTCTTCACCTTTATTTGATATTTTTCGCTCATACAATGTATAGCAAATATCATCGTTATCGACTTTGTAATTATCATTTATTTTAATCATCTGTTTTTTTTCCTCCAAATTCTCTCAAAACAGGGTGTAACCTTTTAGTGTAACCTCTTTTTTTCGAAAATACACCCCACAAACGGCTCTAATATGCAATGTAACTTTGTAACCTGTTTTTTGGCCGAAAAGTTTTTATATACTGTAACTTGGTTTATGTTTATATATACTTTTATTACTATAAAAGAGGTTACAAGGTTACACCCTTGTAAGAAATGGGATACTGTAGCCGTTTGAAGGCGTAACCTTTTTGTAACTTTTTTGGATTTTGTAACCTCGAAAAAGTTACACCCCTTCGTCCTTTTTTACGTAAATCTTTGCTGGTTTTCCCTGAATTCGCTTGAGTTTTATTTCAAGATTCTTTATTTCCTTCAATGTTTCACCAAATAATCTGGCACTTTGAACATTCATCCCGTTTTCTTCAGCCCAGGTCTTGTATAACTCATAAACCTCCGGTGGTCGCTTGTCTAATACGCTCTCTATTGCTAAATCTTCAACGTACACAATTGCACTGTTGTTTTCTTCATGATAACTCTGGTTGAACTGCGTCACCTTGTCCGAATCAGTAAATTTCTGTGTTTGATACAACCGCATATAACCTTCAACAATCAGCCGCACCCAATACTTGAGAGCTTTTTCTTCAGTGAGCATTGTAATAAAATTCTTTTGCTTTGTCTTCGGTTTTCCATACATCGGCAACCAATCTACCCGGCGTTTATATGATTCACCTTTTTCAAATGTCTTCAGTACATGATTACTGGTGAAGATCAGTGTCGGCGTCAGCTCCACACTGTTGGCATTCTTATATAGCTTTCGGATTTCCACAAAATCACAGGTGCTGATATTTTTAAGCATTTTCATCTGTTCATTGTTGATCGGTTCGTCCTGGATGTCATCGCCCAGGTTCGTAAGCTTCCCCTGCAGCACATTCAAATACCGTTCATCAGTCAGATTCCGAATGCTCAACCCGGAACAATTCTTTGAGTTGAGTATTGCCCGGATCACTGCCAATAGGGTCCCTTTACCATTTCCACCGTCACCAACGAATATGAAAAACTTACCCATCAGCCGCTTAAACTCTTTATTGACAATCAGGCAATGGCCCAATACCTCCATCAACCTCAACCGATAATTATCATCGTGATCGGTTAAATGTCCCAGGTAATCATCAACCATCGCTACCGGTTCGGCTGCTGGATCATATTCAATATCAATCGAATACGGTGTGAAGTCGGTATAATCGACCTCGATAAATTGACCGTTTCTAAGGATTCCGTTTCTAAACTTAATGTCAAAGGTTTTTCCGGGATGAATGATCTTGGCCCGGTAATCCATTTGTTTAATAACTTCATCGACATAATTGGTTTTCATTCCTGGACAGTATGTAAATACCAGGCGTTTAATTAAGTCATCGTCACCTAGGTATTCACCATTCTCATAGAAATACAATTGTTGAGAATACTTAACCACTCGTTTTTCATTCATGATCAGATCGGCAACAATCGCTTCACCATCTTTGACGGCATCCATTGACATTTCCCTGCAGATGGTTTCAAGCTCTTTTTCCGGTAATGGTTCTGAAAATATTGTCTGGTTGATAAAATTGACGATCAATCGCCAGTTATGAAACGCTCCTAACTGTTTTCGATGTTTGAACAGCGCCGCATTTCGACCGTCGCTTTCACCCAAACCCAACAATTCTGAATAACTGTTCTTTCCGGTCCCGGGTGTCAGGAAGTTTGGCAAAGGTAGTAATACACCATCGTTATCAACTTTCCTTTTAACCCCGTTTTGCTTAACCGTCACCGCAAAGGTGTTTTTCTTATGTTTATACTCCACCTCAAATCCCAGCGGTGTCATTCCTTTAGCCCGACTGAAACCTGGTGGTTTCTTAAAATATATATGAGCGCCCCTAGTTGTCCAAACTGTTTTAGTCTGTAAACCAAATGATTCAATCATTGCGTGGATTTGATCGTGACTTAAACAGTCAAAATCAACCACCACTTCATCATCAGTCAGAACATAACCGGCATCGTCAAATGTATCCAGTGAATCCGATGTTTCAGGGTTTTTACCACCGTGTTTTTGTCCAGCTATGAATTCCGCATACATTCAATCACTCCCAACGTTGTAGAACTTTATTAATCAATCTATAGTAGAAATTAATATCCACTGTTTTTCTAAAATCTGTCAATTTGTCGCAATCATCATTCCATACTAGCATCTGTTCCGGTGAATCTGGAAAGTGGACCATCCCACCGTCGGTTCTTTTTTTATAAAGCTTCACACCGTTTTTCTTAACTGGGAAGACTCTATTGATCTTGTTGTATTTTACGTCGTGTTCGTCAAATGTCCCCTGATAAGTGCTTCCAGCCTGCAATATGATCTGAAACAACCGTGGGTTATCAAGATTCTCTTGAATTGTTTCTAGTACGTCCTTTTCATAAACCAATTTATTCACAACTGCAATATCACCGATCCGCATACTGTTATTTCTAAACCAGGTGTCACCACCGTACCGCCCAACGTCACCACCTTTGCACTTAATCTGATCGCCAATGGTAGCGACATAATTATTGACATCTTTTTGAATGAATAAATCAAACCGATCTTCTTCAAGAACAAAACCATAATCATTTTCCCACTCACGCCAGACCGTCTGATATTCGTCAGAATTCGTCGTGAACGCCACGCCGTCGGTATTTATATTGATTAGCTTACAAGTGGGTGCCAATCTTTTACACAGGTCATAAAGGATGATCTGGCCGTAAATACAGACACTCTTTGAAGCTTTTGGGTTGTAGAGCACCGAATATTGATTATTCAACAACCCATAACAACTATTAATAACCAATTTCAGCGCATCCGATAATGTTTTGTCAGTATGTTTGACCGACAACCGCTTTTCAACGATCCTCCGGTATGTTTCCGTTGCTTGGCCCAATCCATTGAGTTTCATGATAATATTAGGATAAAGTGAAGCCACGTCCAGCAGCTTCACATTCTCAAACCGTTTTTGTCCGTTACTGGGAACCCCATGGAGTCCTCCAAAAGCGAACTCAATATTACAACCAAATTCTTTATGAGTATATTTTCCCTTATCTTTGCTGAGCCACAACTCAACCGCCTCGGGTGGTGCTTTTTTTAGGATCTCAAAGTTTCCGTCACTGTCTAATTCTCCTAGTCTCACGTCGGACCATTTCGGCATCGGTTTCCGTGTCAGCACATTGGCTGAAATTGTTGTCGTATTCCAACGCTGGGCCTTGTCTTTTTGATCATCTCCCAGCAGATCCACAATTGACCGTTTTGGTATAAAGTATTGTTTTTCTCTGATTTTGAAGATATCAATGGTGGAGTCAACATCATACGAACAGTAATCAATCGTTTCTTTCAGTTCTTCATCAGTCAGTTTTCGGTCAATGTTAAAGTCAATGCTTGACTCGATGATTGATTTTCCAAAATTACCCTCGATCTTTTTAAGACCCGGCATCGACACGTCAATCTGTTGGAAGCAGTCCAGGGAATTAATATCTTTGTGGATTTTATAGCATCGCTGGCCGCCAATGATCCGGTCATTTAGTTCCTTGATCTGAAAAACACTGTTTCCATTGATCATGGCTGTCAGGATAAAATCATCGTAGTAATAACCGTTGTAAGAGATCAGGGTTTTACCCCTGATCAGCTCACCAACTCCGTCAAAATCATTGTGGAAGATTGCCACTGTGTTTTTATCGAGATCTTTGAACACTACTAAGGCATCTTCCTTAAAGACTTCTATATCATAGGCTAGATATTCCATACCCAGCACCTTATTTCTTTTTCAGCAGCGGTTTGATTTCTGGATAAACAAATTTTCCAAAAGCAGATTTAACCTCGACCATGATTTCCTGACCGGTCAAGCACCCTGTTTCAATCGCTTCAGCAACTCCAACATGAAACTTTTCTTCAAACTTCTTGTATTGTTTGGCCTGTTTTTGGGGGTTTTTAAACCACTTCTTGAGGTTCTCCATATACTCTGAATAACTCATATTTGATTGATATGTTTCGTCCTCGTAATCGAATTTAATATGAATGCCAACCCCATCATCGGTGATCTCCTTGATTTCGGTTTGAATGATCTGACCGACCATGTCTTTTTCAAATTTCTTGATCTGTTCCGATTCCCAGAGGCTGTTAAATGTGTCGTAAGCATAAACATCTTTCCGGGTGCCGATGGCTTGAGATAGCTTATCAAAAGTCAGCTTGAAATACTCCTGGCACCATTCTTCTACTTTGGCGGCTTTGTCAGCATCGGGGGTAAACTTCCCGGTGCTTTCATCGTAGACGTTTTTGTTGAAATTCACTTCCCGGATCTCTCCACGCTCTTCGTGTAAAAATGTCAATGTCGCTTTTCCATCGTTTGTTGTTACTTCCACTAATTCCAAGTTTTTTAATAATTCCATATATTATTTACCTACTCTTTCAAATTTAATTTTTGTGTCGTTCATAAATGCTTCTATGATCATGCTATCTTTTTTATCAAATATTTTATAAATGTAAACCTCAGCATCAGCATCAACCACCACTTCCCCGACCTTCTCGCTCAACGCTTTTCGATCACTGACCGTTTTTATCGCCTTGTTCAGATCTTTACAGGCCACATATTCTGTCATAACTTCCTTACTGTCCGGGATGATCTGGATCGTCGCCATATCACTTTGAATCTTTTCCAACCACTCGACCAGTTCTTTTTCCACGGCTTCAATGCTGACAGTTTTATTCAGATGCCGATTCTCTAAAAAATCATCAAAAACAAAGATTTCAGAAAAAGTGTATTGCTTAATTCTCCGATCAAACAGGTGTTCAATGACCTCCCTTTTATGGTCCCGTTCGATTTCTTCCAGGTCTTTGATCTGATCTCTGACCAGACCATCAGCAGCCTTAACAATCCCAACGATCTCCTTGATCTGACCCTCAAACCCGGCGTACGGTTCCAGCAACTCCTTCTTGACCCTGATCCGTTGATCTTCCAGTGTCTTGATGGATTTATTGACCGCTGCCACCAGTTTCTTGTTGGCCTTAACTGTATCCTCGGTAACTTCCACGGTCGACAGGTAATCATAGACCTTTTGAGCATCCTCCTTTAATTCGTCGTATTGAGGGAAAATGATATTTCCTTTTGTGACTATAATTGTGTTTATTTCGTTAATTTTGATTTCGTTCATGTAATTTCCTTTCTAATAGAAACGTGAAGATTTGTGTAATTCAATCCATTCACTATCTTTGTGTCGTCTATTTGTGTAATAAAACGCTTTGCTCTTTTGGGTGCTAAGGTGTCTAAGGCCGCTTCGATACACGTTATAACCGTATTTTCTTATCTGTTTCCGCACCTGTGCCAGTTTGACCTCATCGTGATTCGATTCCAGGAACAAATAATCATAGGGTCCTGGTGGAGCGCTATCTAGGTTCGATAAATCAGTGGCATATATGATCCGCTGTGATTCATTTTCCCAAACATACCCATGGCAAATCACATCATGATCCCCTAAAAATGGGGTGAAAACTGTTTGACCGACGCCGGTGTCAAAACCTTCATTGGTAATCAAATCCACCCCGTATTCCTGGTGAACTTCATAGTTTCCCAGTATCGTTATCCGGGGGAACTCTTTTTTTATTTTTGTCAGTGTGGAACCGTTGATGTGATCACCGTGGATATGGGTCAATAATAGGGTTTTTACGTCGTAAAGATAATCTTTGATAATCTTATACGACACGCCACAATCAACCATCACATCGCCAATGACCACACAATTTCCGCTGCTGCCTGATGCTATTATTTCGTAATACATTATTCGTCACAGTGAAGATCCGCATCTTCTTCATAAACAAAGCTCACTCGTTCGGCTGCAAAATTGATCATCGTTGACGCTGCTTTCTGGATTGAAATGCCTGCTTCACTGGCCACCTTAACGACCTGATCATATACAGCTCCATCAACCTTGACTACCTTGTCCCCGACGGCTGACCGGGGCCGTTTCTGTTTGACAAATATTAATTGATCTTTCATGCTGACACCTCATCTTTACCAAAACCGATCGCCAATAATTCCGCTTTTTTACGCTCTGCCAGATCCCCTTCAAGCTCTGTTATTTTTTCATTTTGATATTTTATTTTCCATTCCAGTGTTTCGATTTTTTCAAGCAGTATTTCGATTAATTTACTGTCCATATCGCTCCTTTTCTACCCGGGCATTGTGTTCCCAGTCTTCGATTTCTTCCTGTAACTCTGCAATCTCATCTTCCAAAACCTTGACCTGTGACTGGATATAATCCCAGATCTCCGGCTCTAAATGATCCTTTAGGTCTTCCAGGGCGAACACCGTCACCGGCTTACCCCATATCATCAAGACGTCACTCATTTCGCCCCCGACCGTTCCAACGCCTTGTCCAGTCTCGTCAGCATCCAGCCATTTGTCCGGAACAGATGCCCGCCTCTGAAGCCCTCAACAACCTTGATGTCGTGACAGCCGAGTTTTGAATAAACCAGACCTTTATCCCGCTTGCCGTTGTAGCCGTTGGCTTCCAATATCTCTTTAATCCGTTCCGTTGATAAAGTGTGATCAATTGCTTGATCTGCACAGATGCCCATCATTTAGCCACCTCACCGAAATATTCCGGGTGCTGATGCCGTAAATAATTCCAACATTCACCATCAGAAAAAACACCAATTAACCGACCGTCTGTTGTGATCAGTGGCTTTTGTCGCAAATACGACTTATGTGGCGAGTAACCCAGATCCATCAAAACTGTTTTTAATGATTTACTCATCCCACCAACTCACTTTCCTTAATCCCCGTAATCATTTCAAACTTCTTAGCGTCGAAATTAGGAATTTCCTTGATGCACTGTTTTTGATCATCTCTTAACTTATCCCACCATTCCTGATAAGCCTTGCTGATATCTCGTTCCTTCAAATAACCACCGGTTGTTTCATAGGTCGGGTAATCTGATTTCTCTTGATCGGTCATATCATCAGCGTAAATCCATTCGGTAGGTCGGCTGTCAACATCCCCTAACAGACCGTAAGCCCGGCTATTTCGCCATTGGTTCCAAGTCATTTCGGTTTCTTGATCAAAGAACAATAATTTGTGATCAGCTGTATTGAAGCACCCAGCGTTATTATCAGAAATATTAAAATCGCCTGAGTTCCAGTGGCCTGAGTTCCGGTGGCCTGAGTTCCAGTGGCCTGAGTTCCAGTGGCCTGAGTTCCGGTGGCCTGAGTTCCGGTGGCCTGAGTTCCAGTGGCCTGAGTTCCAGTCGCCTGAGTTCCGGTCGCCTGA
>Ga0208665_10000027_pt1 | contig 31453 bp, 48 predicted proteins | sample Methanogen_OWC_FD_187365 | JGI IMG/M metagenome (GOLD analysis project Ga0208665, IMG submission 187365) | Enriched soil microbial communities from Old Woman Creek wetland in Ohio, USA - Methanogen_OWC (SPAdes) (version 2) | ecosystem: Environmental > Terrestrial > Soil > Wetlands | place: USA...
CGATGTCGAGTAACGATTCAATAGCAGGGATAGCAGCAGACGTAACGTTCCCTGCAAACTCTTTTATCATCCCGGAGTTTTCCGTGAGCCATTGGGTAAATTCTCCGACCACCGGGGAAAGTTGCTCTCCAACACTGATTGATATGTCGGTAAATGAGGCTTTGAGAAGGTTTAATGAGTGATCTAAATTATCAGTAGCCGTTTTAGCGGCGGTTACAGTGCTTCCGGCATCATCTCCCATCGCTGTCAAATTATCAGACATCACTTTTGCATTATCACCGGTGAGTTGTAGCAATGCACCTGCCGACTCTGTCCCCCCTGCAAGAGAATTAATAGAAATCCCTGCGCCGTCTGCATATTCCCGAATCATATTCAGGGCGTCCTGGAGTTTTCCGCCGTTCTGCATGAAGGTATAAAATTCTTCTCCGCCGTTCAAATCCTTGAAAACCTTCCCCAACCCAGCAGTCCCCGACCTTGCAAGTTCTGAAAACATGGCCTTGAGCCCGGTCATCGTCTTTGACGTATTATTAGTTACAAGCGTGCTCGTGGCAATGGAGGCCGTCAACTCCTTGAAATCAACACCAAGAGAATTGGCAGTTGGGGCAACGTCACCAAGAGATGCCCCTAGTTCGGCAAAAGTGGTTTTCCCGAGTCGAACGGTTGTTAATAGGTCATCAGATGCTTGTTCGGCCGTCAGGGAATCAGAACGATATGCGTTAACTGCTCCGGTAAGAGTACTGACAGCGGTGTTGATGTCTGTAACCCCTGCCATTGCTGCCTGTTCAGATGTTTCGAGGAATGGTATGGCGTTATCCTTCGAAACACCGGCCGACAGGGCATTATAAAGACCATTAGTGGCAATGGTAATATCTTCACCATATGTTTTGGCAAACTCCCTGACTTGTGTGGACATCTCGTCCATCGATGCCTTACTAATACCAGGTAAAAGCGTGAAGACTTCGCTCATTTTCTTTTCAAACCCGGCAAATGAAGATATGCTTACTGCTGCAAATGCGTCAAACGGGAGACTCGCAACTGATAATGTGGTGCCAATCCCTTGAATCTTGCTGGCTAATTGATCGATCTGCTGTGATACACTGGAGAGATCAAAGTTCTTCCCAATCCCGGAAAGAGATGAACTCGCACCAGAAGCCAGTTTATCAAACTTTCCCTGGATTCCACCGAGGACGGCATCTACTTCGGAAGCATCAGCACTGATTTTTACTCGTGGTCCGGTAATGTCTCCTGGCATGTTAGCCAGAGGGTATCAAAAATAGAAGATATAAAGGGCGGGAAAAAATTATTTTAATTGTTGTATATCCCTTTCTACCACGTCTGTATACTGAGAAATCTCTAATAATGATTTTTTTGCGTTTGTTATGCTTATTTTTGCCCGCTGCAAATCCCCAGAATTGATATCATTAACAATTAACCCGGTGTCTGATGATAGGAATGCAAATCTCGTCAATAAAACATTAGTATCGTATTGGAGCGTGTCATACTTGGGGGAAGTTTTTATATTTTTTAATAAGTCCATATATCTGTACGCATCGTCCCCCATTTTATCTGATATTAACTTCATCGAATTTAGATCCATTTCGCTATATGCGGGCCCCAGTTTAGCCAGATATCCGCCCATTACTATTAAGCATTCATTCAATTTAGAGTCAAATTCCCGATCATAGTTGATTGTTGCCTTCACCGGAGTCACGGTCTGAACAGCGGTAAGGGCAGTGGTTGGGATAACCGTTTTTGTCGCTATTTTTTTTGTGGTATTGTCGGAAGAAACGTGGTAATTTGGTCCAGCAATTAATACTGCGAATACTGCCGCAAGCACAACAATGGAGACCATACATCCGGCGAATATTATTATTAATCGGAGTGTGCTATTTTCCTTCTCTTCCATATCTTTCACCATTTGTATACTTACCCGAAATAGATTGCGATTTAATTCGCAATATGAATGGGAGGTATTGATGTAGGTGCGAAGACGTTGCAATTTTGGTCATTGACAACATAAAATTAATTAAAAAAAGATATATCGTTTCCAAACAATCTACCAATATCTATTGGGTGATTTATTGTGGGACAAAATGAACAACCTCCTGAAAACTTTTCAATAAAAATTGATCCTAAACTATCTAAACTTGGATCAACTGAATCCAGATGCCCTATTTGTTCCTATATATTCCCGGAATTTCCCAAATCAAAAAAGAAATGCCCCGGATGTAAGACAGAACTTTTCATTAGAAAGCGCCCAATAGATAATGCCCCTACAATATTGACTTTAGAACTGCTCCCCCAATTGGAAGTAGAATTGTTAGCAAAAATCGCTTCAAACAGAATGAAACATCTGCCATTTTCTCTCAACGAACAATATCAAATGTATACTCGAATAAAAAACGAACTAACTATCCAATTTGGTTTTCCCGCAAAAAACAACGATATTGTATGGAGATTGCTGAATGAACAATTCAACAATTCTGTAATGAATGGAGGATTTATTGCAGCTGGTTTATACTTATTACATATGGGGACTTTTCTTGAATCAGAGCAAAAGAACGAGCAGGCATTAAGATTCTATCTTCAAACGTGTTATTTAGACCTAACAATGGGATGCCCAATTTCTGGACCCCCATATACAATAAAAAATGTTAATGAGCAATATATCCGCCCAGCAGTTTTTGATTATATTATTAGAATGAAAAAAATTCTCCCCATAACAAGAAAAGATTGCGGGAGGTTATATTCTGAAGCGGGAAAGTTAATTTTCGAACAGATGGAGAACATTGGGCTTGAATGCACTCCATCACAATCTTGGCCAATTATTGAACAAATATTCAGCGAGCGGAAAATTTTTGAATAATTTATCGAGGTTTATTCTAATGATGTTGGTCTCAAGTTTCGGTCATAATTGTTCTTCTTCCATCTTTTTCTTAACCCACTCTAATATTGGTTTAGATTCATCAATCTGTTTTTGAAGTTGATATATGATATTAATCGCAACCCCAATTTCGTTATCCTCATCAACATGGTCGATATTAGCCTCATCAAACAACTCTTTGATTAATGTAGGGTTTAACATTAATTTTTTTAAGTTTTTTTGCTTTTGTTCAGCTTCTTCGGTTAATGGCTCTCCACATTTCTGGCAATAACGGGAATCGGGGTCGTTCTGATGGTGGCAGGAAAGGCAGATACCGGGGATGGCTCCCTCGACATATTGATAACATGCATCAATTACGACGTGTGCAAAAGATTTGTGAGTGTTTGCAGAGATTTCCTTTATTTTTGTATGTAAATCTGGAGGAAACCGAATATTTGTCGGGGTCCTGTAGTTTACCATTGCTACATAAAGCACCTCAAAATATTTAGTTTCTTACTTCCGATTAAACGTGCACCAAAACTATTATAATGTAACAGAATAAATGTAGTTTGTTGCGGCTACAGGTTGTAGCCAGAAGGGATTATGGAATCATTAGTGAGGACCAAGCGGTCAAAAAGTATAGGAGTCCGGTTTACTATGCACGAAATCGGTGACATTGAGAAGTTGATATCCACTGGCGAGTACGCAAACAGCAATGAAGTTGTAAGAGACGCCTTCAGAGCATTTAGAAGAGCACGCGGGTTGATTAAAGAATGAAGAAGAAAACAGATAAGACCAGCCCCGCCACACCGGCAAGTGAACAGCGGGACCAGGTAACAACTATAGATTCAACTTCTGTTGGTATAGAAGTTGTGCATCAAACGTTTGAGGGTACAGAAATATTAATGGCCAAATACGAAGGCCGGATTATAGTCCCCGTTAGAAGACTTGCAGAAATGTTTGATATTCCATACGGAAAAGCGATGGAAAAGATTACCGCAAAATCTGCATTATTTGAAGGAGAAATCGTTTCTCTAAAAAAGGAGGATTATTTGAGCCTATATCCTGTTACGGGATATAGCGATGATATGAGGTCTTTTGACTGTTTTTCCATTGCAGGGGCGTTACAATGGATAACTATCCTTAGTTATGGAAGATATGATCCAGAACGCCGGGACTATATTGTCCGGGTCAGGAGATGGTTAGCAAAGACCGGTGAAGGTGTGATTTTGGCAGGTCGTCCAAACGATATGGTTGAAATCGGAACTCCCTTGTCAGATGCCCTGAAAGAAGAGATGAAAAGGGCTGAAGCCATGACCATTGTGGGAGTAGACATCTCTAAATCAACTTCAGCGTGTCTGGCTAAACTCGAAGATCAATATGGGGAGCCACTTGATTACCTCAGGATGTTAGTTCCACGGAATACGTCTGAAGATCTTCCCGTCCTTACTGCAACTGCAATTGGCAAAGAATTGAATAGAACCCCACAAGCAATTAATGATCTTCTCGAACGCCTTGGATATCTGACTCATGATTACCGGGTTAAGAAAACCGGAACCAAGCAGAAGGTATGGAACCTTACCGATGCTGGAAGGGCATATGGGGAGATCGTTCTTGAGCGTCATGGAGGAGCCGATGTCAGTTATATCTTATGGCGCCGATCCATCGTTGACATCCTTCGGGTCCACATCGAAGCTGAGCAGGCCACTCTTCCAGGGTGTTCAGCATGAGTGACAAACTCTTACCCTGTCCATTTTGTGGGGAATCAGATTGTGATAATTTTCTTCAAACATTTTACGAAAGTTCAAAACTCTATTGGATAACTTGTAGGACTTGCGGGTGCCGATCTCCATGGGTTGGCAATGAGGAATCCGCTATCATCGCATGGAATACACGGCCGGAAGTGACAGCATGACTCCGGACCCCTGGTGTGTCACGGTGGACATGGGTGAATTCGACCTGATCGTTTATGATTCCCTGCACTTCCAATCAGTTCAATCCTACCAGACCAATTGTCAGCACCTATACCGGTTACCATTAGTCCTCATGCTCCGGTCGCAAGCACGGGAGATACTCGAAGTCTGGTCAACCATCGAGTTCTGTCACGGGGCTGAAGTCAGGCAGCCGGGGAAGGCGGGTGAGAAGAAGTGAACCCACCCAAATAATTTTTTGAAATTTGTTTATCGTTCTATATAAGTGTTATTTTGAAAGGGGTGTTTAGTACACTTCTTCATGAGTTCCAATATTTATCAAAACCACACTTTTGTGGGATTGATCTTTGAATGCGAATACCAATCGATATTGAAATGTAATCCGTGATGCGAGTAGCCCGCTTAACTCGCCACGGAGCGAATGTGTTTTTAATATCGGATCAAATGGATCGTTGCAGAATAGTTCAAGTTTAAATTTTACTTCATCAAAGAGGTCAGGGTGTTTTTTAATCCACTTTTTGAATATGCGTTTAAACCGCTCATCCCAGATGACTTCAATCATTAAGATCGGCCCAAAGATCCGGGAATCCACCTGTCTTTACATTTCCAATCTCAACATTATGTAGCGCCTCTTTTGCCCTGTTTGCAATATCAGATCGTTTTTTATCACGGATCCGGTTTTGGACTATTTCTACCACATACTCTTGATCTTCTGTCCCAAGTTCATCAATCTCATCAAGAATTACATTAATGGCAGGCATATACCTCATATTTGTCAGGCTTCCCTAAAGGGTTTGCGTAAAAAAAATTATTTGTTCTTCTCAACATCTTTACCCGGCTGCCTGACTTCAGCCCCGTGACAGAACTCGATCGTTGACCAGTCTTCGAGTATCTCACGTGCTTGCGAGTGGAGCATGATTGTCAGAGGTTCGCGGTATAGGTGCTGGCAGTTGTCCTGGTAGGACTTGACCCAATTATTTCATATGATCTATTGCTTCATTTTTTCCTTCGAGAGCAGATTCGTCTGACGGTTTTAATCGTAATGCTTCATTGAAAGCATATAACGCTTCTTTATAATCACGTATGTTGTACAGGAGAATAGTTCCCTTCCTTGTCCAAAATGTCGCATAGTTCGGATCAATGGCGATGGCTTTATCTATTGCATCCAAAGCATCGTTGTATCTGAAAAACAGATGATCATCATACTCTCCTTCTTTTAATATCCCCTTAGGAAGATAGGTGAGTGCAATGCTTTTATAAAACCAGGCATATTTCTCATCCTTCCCCCCTGGATAGAGCGATGTTAATTTATCAAACGACTCAAATGCTGCTGCATAGTTTTTATTATCCAAATCTGCGATTCCTTTATCATATAACTTCGTTTCCTCACTTGATGTGCTTAATGCATAAGCATTGCATCCGACTAGTAATATTGTCAATACTACAGATAGTATGACGAGAAGACCCGGGTGCTTCATGTATTATGATTCTCATAGGAGATGTTAAGGATAGCGGTTTAAATATCGGAAATATTCAATAATACTTCGAGATTATTGAAATATCGCAAAACCCAGATTAAAATGGGTTGACCTTGAAAACATATCCTCCGGGAGAGACTAGGGATCGGGGGGAGAAGAGGCACGAAATTGTGATAGTGGTGACTAATATACCAATATTAGTATTTCAAATTTAGTTGCGATAACATCACACTAAAAAACAAAACTACGACTAGGAAGACTCCATGTTTTAGTGGATCTGATGAAAATTGACGAGTTAATATTAGGGATATAATTATAAAAAAATAAAAACTTGCTCCAATAAAGTTTGCTTTCCCCGCCCATGGAATTTTCTCAGAATCAACGATATGTTTTAATAAGTCACAACCACTCGCAAAGCAATCACTCACAAACCCGAAATATTTCCCACCGTCCTCCATTTACCAACCTTTCAACCTCATTTCTATCATCCCTACTATAGAGGTAACACTTAAGACCATCCCTGTAAGAATTAAATCAATGCTCTTTAAATAGATTCCAGAAAAAGCTAAGGATATAGTAATTATTGTAGAAATTTTAAATATTCGTTTTGTTTGAAGACGGTTATTCTTGAGAGCGGATATTTGTGATCTTGTTGCTAATAATTCACACTCTAGTCGTTTTATTTTTAAATTCGCACTTTCGCACTCGTTTTGACTCTTAATAATTTCTGCCCTTAATATTTGCTCCACAATTCCATCTATATCTGCAGCCTTTTTTACCTCACAATATCTCGGTTTATACTTCAATAAGCAAGATTCATTATTGGATACAGCAGAATCCCACTTATGTCGTGGAAAATTGGAAATTGGGGCCATTTTATTCAATAATGTTGGATAAATCTATTTGTCCAATCGACCCAATTTTGGTTTTTTTAAGGTTGTTTTCTTCATCTGTTGAAGTTGATATCCAAAATTCGTTAACTTGTTCAGAATCTCCTTTTCTGTGATATTTGAATTTTATCGAGCACACTTCAACATCATAATCACCACATTTCTTTGCAAATTTTGGTAAATTGATTGAAACTTTAATTAAATCAGAAATGTCAAGATTTTGGTACTCTTTTATTATCGGTCCATCTGTAACTGATGTGGTAATATCAGAAAATATTGAGGAAATCAACTCTCCTATATTGCTTAAATTACGTGTATGTTTTTCAATATCTTTTATATTAACTAACACCTGGATACCATCTGCATTTAATATATACGAACCATCGTCATCTTTTAGATGCAGGGATGAAACTATTATGTGATCTTCGAGCCGAGCAATTTTAACGGATTTAAAAAAATTAACGAATCTCTCATTTTCTAGAATCTCTTGAAATTCTGTATTGGTTAGAGGGCGAACCAAATCAAGGGAAATACCTTTCTCTTCTTCTATTAAAACAGGAGTCATTTTTTCACATAATATGATCGCTATTGTAATACAACTTTCTTCTTATGTGGATAAGTGGAAAGGCTCAGGGGATCGTGTACCTTTTCATTTAGTCAAAAGTGGCTCAGCACATCGTGTACCTCATATGGTCGATTATGGCTCAGGGGATCGTGTACTTTTTTCTTCAATCCTGTAATCTAATTGATAAATTTTATGGACACTCATTTTCTCATCCTTGTAAAAAACTACCAATGATTGTTCTCCAATATCAATAGTCGCCCATACATATTCTCCGATATATTCCTCTCCGATGTGAAATGTTTCGTTATTTACACTAATATTCCCTTTTCCATCAACCATTCTGATAAAATGGACCTTCCCAGAGACTAAAGGGATGTTGTTCACATCTATCTTGAAGTTGCGTGCAATTTTTCGGTTTGGTACAATAGACTCAAGAACTCCTGCTCTGTCTTTCCAAGCAATAAATTTATTATGACTATCAATGAAAACCTTAAATTTTGTTTGAATATCCTTCAAACTCGTAAATTTTTCACGATTCCAGAATAATCGGTCGAAATCCTTGTTGAATCTCTCTATAACTCCATTCATCCAGGGTTTAGCCGGAGCAATGAAAACTACTTCAATCCCCAGGTAAAGGCATAATCTAACATAACGGCTAAATGTACGAGGATGGCTGAAATCTCCTGTAAATGACATCCCATTGTCTGTCTGAATGTATTTAGGTAACGGATGTTGTTTCCAATATCTCAATAAAAAAGCCATAACGTTGTCCATACTCTTTGCAATGTATTGATTCCCAGCTACCTGGTGGCCAACTACATCCTTTAGGTGCAGCGAATTGATGGGCCCGAATCCTTTGATGTGTCTTGGACCAACGAAATCCATCTGATGTACCTCGTCGATATACTCTGGCTTGAGTATTGTATATCGCCCTTTGGATCTTACCCTTTTATATCGCTCTTTCTTATTTACCCGTAATTTATTACGACTGATAATTCGCTTTATTGTCGATACTGAAGGGATAACTGAAGGATCATAACCGAGTTTTTCCATCTTGAACTGAATGGCTTCCGCCCCTAAAAAACCGTATTCTGTCGTATCCCCGCTTTCCTCCATAAGTGAGTTCCTAATTTTTACAACAGCATTTTCTAATGATTGATCGATCTGATTTGGGTGGAATTTAGCTTTTCTGAATTTTTCTTTATACCAATCTTCACTTCCAGATTTATATCGATTCAACCACTTTATGAGCCAGGATTTTGATTTCCCAAGACTATTGCAAATGTCAGTTAGCCTTTCTCCCTCAATATATCTTTTAATAGCTTCGATTCGTTCTTCCTCATTGGCATCTTTCACGATGCTTCACCGAAGAGGGGATTGATGTCTACCTATTCATTTAGGTACACGATCCCCTGAGCTGTAAATGAGCATTTGAAGTACACGATCCCCTGAGCCAGAATCGACCATTTGAGGTACACGATCCGCTGAGCTTTTAGTAGTACACGATGTGCTGAGCTCTTCCAGATAAGTAAGTAACTAAAAATCTCCATAGTGAGTCAATAAAATCCACCAAGTAATAAGGTTACCCGAGAGTCTTATTTCCGTACTTATTTCCCAGCACCATCCCATCTTGGAGGGTATTCAGCGCCCCAAGCACCTGGGCGGCCACCTGCTTGGTAACTTGAGCACCCCTGATGTCTCCGGATTGTATCTTCTGAACTTCCTCAGCTGAATACCGATACTCACACGGCCATCGCTCGAGGGTTACGTAATCACGGACCTGCATATCCATCCTGGTCTTATCAGGGGGAACGTTATCAGGCCGGTTCATTTCCTCCCGGGATAGCCTACAGTGTAATTTGAGGGGACTCACTTCAAGCCAGTATGCCCAACAGTCCGGGCAGCCCATGTAGTGACGGAAGTCGTTGGTCATTGGTTACTGGTTGCAGGGGGAGAATAAGAGGTTGAGGTAAACAGGGTGAAAGTGATTGGCAAGTAATTACCAATGACCTATCACACCTCCGCTTTTTCTGATATTCAAAAAATACTCAAAATTTCTAGCGATTATCCCCCGGATATTAACGATTGATAGAGCGTAATGTAAATCCTGACAAAAATTTCAACCATCCGTTTATATTCTCCTTCGTTTCCCGCACAAAGCGCTGATATGTATTCTTCTCGCTCTTTTCCAAGGAAAAGCATCGGTGGATATCCTGCACGTGTTATCATATAGTTGAATATTTCCCGCCCGACTCTTCCATTTCCATCACTAAACGGATGAATCACTTCAAAATTCCTATGAAATAATACCGCTAATTCAAACGGATGCTTATTTTGAGAAACTCCGTCATAATATTCAGCAATTATCCGATGCAATTCTTCTTCGATGAGAACTGATGGACATACAGGGTAATCATAGCCGAGAATTATTGTCCGATCATGTTGTCTAAAAACCCCAGGTGCATCATCATCGGTGTTGGATGTTATCAATTCATGGAGTGTTTTTATGAAACGTAAAGTGATTTTCCCTTTATATTTTGAACGGTATTTTAAAACTGCTTCGAAATTCTTTACTTCGAATACTTCCCTGGAAGTTTTATTTTTAGGTAATAACCCATATTCAAATAAATCGCTAATTTGTTGATTGGAAAGAGTATTGCCTTCAATAGATGTGGTACCGTGGATATATTCAACATTGAACCGTTCCTGGTATACCTTCTTTTCATGTAAGGGTAAAAGATCGTTAGTAATAGTTGCCAAAGTAGCAGCTTGTTCAATGATAATTACTTCTTCCACTGAAATGTATTGAGGAGTATAATAATCGGAGATTAATTTTGCTCTTGCGATAACGTACTTATTAATTAACAATTTGAGATTTGATTTAAATAGTATATCTGCTGATAAATCAGAATCCGGGAGGATCTCTATCCGATGTCTGATACGGGTTCTTTTTCTTCTAAATGTAACATCATTAACCAAATAACAATATTTGGCCCCTTCTCGATGTTCAACGAACCAGTTTTTCCACCCGATCATGATGCATAGTATTGTGTAGCATTTTTAATTAGTATTGTCTAAAGTGCTACTCATCCACACCTAAATATGGAGTTAAAGTTCACTGGATTGGATTTAATTAAAAAAGCGCTGGGAACATGAGAAAATCCGGCCCCGAAAATAAATAATTAGTAATCGTATCCGCCAAAACTCTGTTGACCGATTACATATTTTTTATAAAGTGCATTGATGCGTCTTGTTTTTCGAATTAAATCAGCTAAACATATTCCTAAATATAGGAATAAAACGAAAGAAATAAAAACTGCATAGTTAAGAAATGTATCAAATTGGAATACAATTAATGGAACGATAAGGGAGAGAATCACTGCCCCACACCGATTAAATTCAAATTCTAAACGACTTTCATAATAAAGTATGTCTTCATATTCGTTTGCGTATGAAAGCAATTTCGAATCTCGAAAAAATGAAATGAACGATTCATACTCATATTCTTGTCTTTCTTCTTCGGGAGAACTTTGCTTATCCGCTCGACCAACCTCATAAGAAACAAGATCGTCTTTTGCAATCTCAAGATAACCTACAAGAGATGCACGAATTTTAGAGATCTTATCTTCGTATCTAGCACACCCAGATGAAAAAATACATGCAAGACCAGTTGGAACGATTGTTCCTATTGCAGTAATGGTGATACTAAGATCCATTCATTACCCGATGCTTAATTTTCGAAAGGGTTGTGAATTCAGGATATCGGGCATAAACATAGCGTAAAACACCATTATATCCTAAATTATTTGCATCTTGACGAAGTTTCTCCATTTTTTCCTTTTTTAAATCAGGGATGGTTGAGAAAATTTTCGATGCGGTTTTCATGCCATTTTCAGTGAGACTGAAATCTATTCGGTCTCCAGATCGGGTTAAAGAAATATCTTGGCGGATGACCAAATTATCAAGAGCATTCTGAAGTTCGAAACTATATGGGCCATAATCATACGGTATGAAATTTGCAACCCGATCCAAATCGCGCTCAATTTCTTTTACAAATACGAAAAATTGTTTAAATAGTAGTAACTTTCCTCGAACCTTCGGTATTGATGTTTCACGGGTTGGATCCGCATAGAGAAATGCAAGAACCCATTCTTCAAGGGTTAAGTCAGATGACATAATATTCAATTCTCTATCCAATAATGAGATACACAATATTTGAAACTTCTGCAAAAACGTGCGGAAGTTGTCAGTTCAAAGAATGAATATTGAGAACAAAGGGTCATGCCCTCCTTGACAAGGGCATGAGATGGATAGCGAGTCGAATGAAAGAATGGTGTTTCAAGGTGCTATGGATCCTGATTGCGTATGGGATCTACTTCACCCTGAACCATATTTTTTATCCTTCTCGCTATTATTCTTTTCAGTATTTCGGTAGCATCTTCAGATACTCATCATACGACATCCCGAAATCTGCTTCAAACTGCTTCCGTGTAACTTCTTCCGAGTCAGGTTCTTTCTCACCAGTCGCTGCATCAACATCGTTCCCCCACATATGGCCGGCAATACGCAATGCCTGCATCTTTTCTGCAATCCAGCCCCTTGACCAATAATAAGTGGCCTTTTCATAGGTCATCTGAACGAACGTCAGGTCCGGATCCCACCCATACCACCGGGATAGATCTGCCAGAATCTCAAACGTCTTCTTTAATCCTTCTTCTGCAGAGATGTCTCCGCCCCCTCCTTCTGTGGAGGGTTCCAGAAAGGGTGCAGAACGTGATTTGTTACCTTGATAAGGGCACTACCCGGGATCCTTTCTTCGAGCCATGATCTACTGATCCAGTTATTAGCATCGCGCTTCTGGTTCAACATGATTAGCGTGGCATCGATAGTAGCATCGGCTGTTGTATACATAGAATCGGTTTGAGACCGAAGAAACACTACACCAACACCCATCGGTACATTCGAGATATCAAAAGTCTGGTCTCCTATCTCGCAAGTCCTCTTATCGAACTTCGGAATAAGAGCATTAAAATTAATGTGGTTTGGAGAGGTCATACCTTTATGCCGCCGCCTGAGCTACGAGCATTGCCCGAATCTGCACACCAAGTTCATCCTTGTCCAGATAATCGATACCAAGTTCAGTGAGGGTCTCACCGAGAATCAGATCCCGATCCATGATCTGTTCTCCCTTCGCTTTTGTGAGATCAGGGTTACACTTGATCTGGAATGGTTGGCGATATGGAACCTTCTTGTCGTTGTACTTCGGGGTGGATTCATCACCAAAGTCCTTGACAATACCTTTGAAGAAGTCATAGGAATACCCCCAGATCTTTCCGGTTGCCTCATCGTAGGTGTCCACATGCAGAAACTTGTAGTATCGTGGCTGAATGGTGTCTATCCCACCGGATGAGAGTTTGATGTGTTTACATGCCTTATACGTATACGTCACAAGGACTGTCTGACCATCAGTGATAGTAGCCCCTTTTCTCCGGATCCTGGTATATCCTGCAGAGTCAATCTGTTTCTCATAGTCTGTGTCTAGAACATACGTATCAGGATCGGTCAGGGTATTCTCTTCAACTGATGTGATAGTACAGATTGACCTGTCCCCCATCCGATTAACAAGCCTTGCCCACCCAGTACCATCAAGGGTAACATGCTCATCAGTTACGGTGGTAGGGGTCTCTGCCAGGGTATACGTGATCTTGTCAAGACCTCCGGCGATCATTGCAATGATATCAAAATGCCCGGCGAGGATGCTGAACCCAAACTCGTGGTTCTCTTCATCAACGATATCCTCGTCAAATGCTCCGGTATCAGCTTCGAGATCAAAGGTCGTCAGTTTCCGTGACCGCTTCAGATCCCAGAACGGCCCTACATTCCGAAGAGCGGTTTTAGTAATCCCGGCAAGCAGGATCCCAGAACCGATCATAGTGGCAGCCTTATCAGCTGCGTTATAGTAATGTGATGCTGTGCTCATTTCTCATACCTCCGAGTATAACACCCGGAATATTTCTGAACGTTCGTAAAGCGATGCTTCTGAATCTACACTCTGCATGATCTGACCTGTCTGTTCAATAGTGTGAATCATGTACCCCTCTTTTACCCCGGAATCAAAAGTTTCAAAGGCTTTCCACACAAGAGAGATGATCCCCTCTGCTTCAGCGTACTTCGTTGCATGAACAGCATACTGAATAAGGAGATCCTTGTGAGATCCTTCATTCGGATCGCCGATCTTCTGATACATTATGGCCGGCTTTGTGCATTTCTGGGGAAAATCAACCGGGTAGACGCGGGCTCCAACTTTCGCAGATAGAGGTTTATATCCGATAAGGATTGACCTGAGAGAATTCTCAATCATCGGTTGAAACCCTCTGAAATTACCCTGACCATCTCCTCTTCTGCCTCCCGTTTTCTCATCTGCACAGCCCGGGTCATGTAGAACTTACCCTGAATTCGGGTTCTGTGTCCTCTTCCTGTGAGTCCACCATACTCCTGAATTTTCGCGTAAGGAACGCCTGTTGGACCCACTACCCCCTCAACGCGGGTTCTTCCCTTCGAGGTGATCATGGTAATGATAGAACTCTTCAAGGTTCCCGATTTATAGGGTGCATTTTTTTCACCTTGGTCCTGAATCATCAGGCCGCCTGATAGAACGGCCTCCTCGAGACAATCACCAACCGAAGATCCAAGACTCCGAAGACCCTCCTCAAGCCGATCCATGCCTTCTATCTTAACTTTCAGCATACCGACATCACCTGCAGAACGGTTGAATATCCGAGAGAGTCCCGGTATACATCAACAATGTTGTAGGTAACGCCGTCAATCACAGCCTGGTGTAATGTTGTGATAGCAGGGTAGGAATCGAATAAAGTAACTTCGAGCAGATTGTATGTCAAGGTCGTATTATCCCTGATCTGTTCTCCTTTTACGTTTCCACTCCCCCTATCAACGACACATTTCAACCCGACATGGTTGGGCAAGTCAGACCAGATTTGAGACACTTCACCGGATCCGTCCTGAGTCTCTGTGTATGCCTGAATAGTGCAGGTCTTCACAAAGTCTCCGGTAATTGAAGAAAGGGGAGAGACCATTTCAGATCACCGTGAATGCAGATCCATTTTCCACCGACGACCGAAGACTTTCGGCCCTTGTCATCAGAACCTTCGCAATATCAACCCCAGATGTCAGTTCAATAGTCCCAACCTTCTTAACTTTGTTGAGAAGAGCCTGGTTGTTTGCTATGTCTTCGAGAGCCAATGCAGCAGCAAGACGAATGTCTGCCTCAAGAGAAAGGTAGGCGGAGATCTCCTCATCAGAGTAGATCCATACCGGGCCTTTGTCAAGACAGAGCATCCGGACTTTACCGGCATCAGTTCCCGGGTCGTAGGTGTTGGTCATTGGATTATGAACCTGATCCGTTCGAAGCTACCGCAAAACGCCAGTCTTTCTGGCATCCACCGAAGACATGAAGCACTTTGTACTCATAGGACCGGGTATCAAAGGACCCAATAGGTGCAGAGATGCCGCCCATGACTTCAGCATCGTCCTTCTTCTTCAGGACAAGGGGCTGGTCACCGATACCGCGAAGGAACCCGACTTCAAATGCACCTCGTCCCTGGTTCGGGTCACCAAGAAGGAACCAGGACTCGTCGGCCGGTGTTTCTGCAGTCACGATGTTTGGCAGCCACTCAAGTACAACGAGCTGAAGACCCTGGAACCGGTTCCCGTTCTGGATAGTCCATCCTACCTGTTTGCTGCTACCGGTTGCAAGGTTGGCAAACGTCAGATTAGTGGCTCCGAGCAGATCCTTTGCCGTCTCTTCGAGTGCCGGAGCGACTGCGAGGATTGCGGGGGTCGTGTTCATCGGACTACCATCAGGTTTCTTTATCTTCCTGAATGCCTTAACACCAGCACGAAGCCCATCCGCGTTCAGTTTGTTGGTGATGAGGTTCTTCTGTGTTGAAACATCCTGGAAGAAAGTCGCGTGTGGCCCGGCTGCATCAACAATTAACTGAGTCGCAAATTTCTCCACGGTATCACGGGCATCCTGTGCCAGCGTACTTGGAAGAGTCTGGAATGCGTTGAGGTCGTCGTTCTGCAGCATCTCCCAGGAGAAGTTCATCTTCTCCTCGTAGGTTTCAACTGCATACATGTACTGACCTTCTGCAGGTACCGGAATCTCAACTCCAGGCTTACCTTCCTGCACCTTCTGAAGCAGGTTGCCAGTATTCATGTACTTGAGATACTGAGTCCTGAAGTCTGGGACGTTCCGGTTGATGGCACACCACGTCTGATAGGTGGATGGCACCCCTGCATAGGCCCCCAGAAGTCTGCTGTGCATGTTATCCCCGAGAAGAATCGGGAAATCAGACGTTCCCATTGCCTCTTTGAGCATATGGGTAGGAAGTTTTCCATTGGTTACATTCGTGATGAGGTTGTTAGCCTCTGCGAGAGCCTTCAGGTATCCCGGATCATTCATCCGATGATGCTTATTCTGTCCGACAGCCTGATATGACTCCATGAGTGATGTGAAATTTGTCATTTTTGTTATCCTCCTCAGGCGGTCAGGTCATTCCAGAACACCAGGAGTTGGTTTCCAGTCGTGTTGGTTCCCGCTGTGTTGTTGATTTTACCGGCTGCAATGGTGAACTCTGACGTGATATCTGACAGAACGGTTGCATCTGCTCCGTCTACGATTCGGATCACTGATACCAGTTCGTCGCCTACTGCGATCCCGGTGACGGCGATATCTCCGGCTGCAGCACCAGCTTTCAGAGTAACCTTGGAGAAACCGCCGGCAAGTTTCGACTTGGTGACAGCTGCATCCGCGATCTCTGATGCCGATACGGCCCCAGTCCCGAGAGTAGTTGATGCCGTGATGCTTGGTTCCTTCAGGAAACTGATCGTTGCAGATGATCCTGAGTTAATTGCTCCAAGAGCATACCCGAGGAATTTACCCGTTGCAGTGTTATTGACTACAACCACACCGGTATCTACTGCAGCATACAGGGGAGTGCCGACAACGATGTTAGCCCCGACTGCGGCAACAGGTCCGGCCAGCTGCTTGGGTCCGAAATCAACAACAGTATACCCGTCTGCAGATTCATCCTGCATGGCATATCCGACCAGATCACCTACAATTACGAGATCGCCGACTGCCGGAGTGGTGGGAGTCGTGCATACGACATTCTGCACGTATCCAAGACTGGTAGACTGATCCACTTTGAACGATCGTGTCATTTTTACAGACCTCCAACGATCTGCTCAGCGATCTCTTTGCTCATTCCTGCAGCCATGTGAGACTCGATGAGTTTCTGTTTTGCCTCTTCAAGTGTGGACGTCTGCGTTGTTCCCCCAGATCCCATTCCCCGGACAGATCCGGTTGAGCCTGACAGCGACTTTGCATAGTCGATCTCACTCTCAGCGATCGCCTTGAGTGCATCCTTATCGAGTGCTCCATCCTTGACGGTTGCCTGCCTGACAAGTGACTCCTTTATCCGGGTCTTTGCCAGATCAGGGATCTCTGCCTTGTTTACCAGTTCGGCAGCGAACGATCCAGCTTCTGCGAGGATATTCTTCTCATTTGCTTTTGCAAGAGATTCTTTCAGTTGAGCAACCTCTGCAGTGAGTTTCGAGATGTCCGCTTCCTTCAGTGAAACCTGGTTCTTCAGGTCTCCATTCTCCTTCAGAAGTTCCTGGTTCTTTGACTCTGTGAGCGTCTGCCGCTCCCTCATCTCATTCCAGGACTCTGTCAGGACCAATTTAGTATCTGGATCTGCCATTGCTGATTCCTTTGTTTGATATACCTGTTCGACGGTCTGTGCATCTCCGACAATTATCTTCGGAGCATCGCCCGTCTTATCGATAGAATATGGCACTACGGCCTTTCGGTCACCGATCTCAATCACGGCGAAATCGTCAAAAACATCAAGAACGTATGGGTAAACCTGCCCGGTAGGATCGTTGAACTTGTCCTGAATAGCAGACCTCACGGACGATATCCGGGAGGACAGGCTGTCGGATGCGTTGAATTTCGCTTCTTCCCCTCTCCAAGATTCATACATTGCTCCAATAGAGCCGCCCCGTCCAGGAGTTGAAACGAAGTCCACCGACAGGACCTGGTTGATACTCTCAACGATTGATCCGGATTTCCCCCCTGCCTCTCCCCGTTTGATTCCCCCAAGAACGTAGTGAGAGACCCCGAGAACTGGTGCTGCTTCCTTCAACCAGTCGGCATAGTTCGGAAGAGCTTTTGCTTCCTGGTAAAGGCCGGGACCATACGGACCTGCTTCATCCCACCATGCAGATTCTTTGATGAAATAGGCTGCAATGTGAGTGACGTCCCGGTCTGATCGTTCTTTCAGTTCTGACAGTTTCGGGTGATTCAGGTACATTTTCGTACCTTTTTTGTACAAACCAGCTGCTTCAGACAGAACTTTCTTCGAGTAATATCCCGATGAACCCCATCCTTCAGAGATGATTCGTACGGGAAAGGTGCCGTCCGGCCTGAATGCCGATTCAGAGAGAGAGATGGCATCACTCACCAGTTCACACTGGATCATCGCGGTTTCAGGCCCGTGTGCTGTCATAGAACAGCATAAGAAAAATAGGAGTTATAAAGGGCGGGAAGTTTTGTGATTCCGACCAAGTGTTTAAAACGGCAGAAGTATACCTGAATGTATGATTCCATCTGAAGAAGAAAGAAAATTTAGACCTTGTAAATCTTGTAGTAGGTACTTATCTGACAAAAATGGACCGGAAAAATGTTTGCTCCAAATGATAGGCCCATATCAAGAAGGAAAAGGTGAATCTTTTATGCGAGATTTTTTTTCAGATACCGAACTTCTTGACTGGCCATGCCCTGATCATCTTACACATGAAGAATTTAAAAAATCATTTAATTGTCATTGATTTTTCTGATTCCTCTTCACCGTAATCGTATCACCCACCCGAGTAACCAACCACCGGTCAGCCGGTAACCCGGATCTCTCCTTCCTTCCCTTCACTCGCCTGGTGACGTTGCACCGACACCCGGGGAATCGTGGTGAGTACATATGCCCTGATGGAAACTGCTGATTGTTGTCAATCCACCCGGCTGATGTATTCATCAGACACCCATCTGATACCCGGTCGTCACCCATATTGTTCCAGTGCTTCTCAAGCTCCCACCCATGATCTTCGAGTGTTTTTGATGTCTCATGTTTCGAGGTTTCATATGCATCACGGGTCTCGGTGATGGCAACGAGCTCAGCACGATTCCGTATATGTTTCTGAGGAGCTGGAACAGCGAACTCTTCAAACCTGTTTTTTATATCTCGAGCAATCTCATTGTATGCTTTTTTCTTTTCAAACCCATCATTGAGAATATCATAGATCTGTTTTCTCGTAACATCGTTGATCCCTTTTATTTTTGCCCCAGCAACATCCCGAAGCCGTCTCGCTGCTACCTCGTCAAATTCATCAAAGGAGATTTTAAACCCGGTAAATGATACTTCGCCATCTTTCACAGATACGTCCTGTAAGACTCCTCGAACTCCCACCTTGGCGGCAAGAATGCCGGTTGATATCAGGACCTCTTTGAAGTGAGGATATGTTTCAAGTTCTGCTTTATCTGCAGCATGTACCAGATCATCATGGTGAAAAGGTTCGGTGAGCGACTGATCGATAATCTCCCCCTGTTGACGAAATATGTGGGCGACCTGGTAAGCAGTTGCTGCCTCTATTGCGGATATCCGCTTCTCTGCTTTCTTCAGGTTCTTTTTAAGTCGATATTCTTCAACCGATTCAAGAAAAGGGATAAGGTTCATGTTTCTGCCATGGCTTCCTTGATGCTCTTTAGGTAGTTGGCGATCTCCCGGTCTGTGCTTTCAACCTGGTTGTCATTAGGAGGAGTTGTATTATCCTGGTTGTTTGATCCGGCTCCTACAGGAGTTCCTACCCGCTGCATGATCAGGTCATCGGTCGGAAAGAGGGCTTTCAGGATATCGTCAGCAGCATCAACTTTGAGGATCCGAAGTAATAACCTGGTGATGGTCTTCAAATCCAGAGTTCCCGCCAACGATTGACCTTTCAGCGTTGATGCATCGATGAGAGCGGTAATCTGTTCGTTGAGGTCATGTTCTACGACGTCCGGGAAGGATACTGCTACTTTCCTCGAGAGATCTCCATCAAGGAGAACCTGGGTTTCACCATACTCGTCCTCAACCTCGATACCTCGTAGGATTCCCCGGGGAGCCCGGACAGACTGATCAATCACATACTGGCATATGGACTCAAGGATCTCCGTCCAGAGTTTCTGCCTATCGAGGTATTGGAGTTCTGAAGGTCGTTCCAGAGTCTTCGATGTTGCAAGGTTTGACGTTGAAGGGTCTGCTGCTAACAGGTGCTCAGGTGTTCCGGTCGCAGATCCGACCATGAGCATGTATCGACGAGCATCGTCCACCGCGGTTGTTGCTCCACTGAACTTGTACGGTTGCATCTGGGTGTTCTGATTCCCGACGAAGATACCTGCAGTCACCTGATCCCCATTCGGATCCGGATTGAGCATGGCTTCGAGAGAAGTTGCTGCAGCAGCGACTGCCGAGGCTCCACCCCTAACCGTGGCGTTCCATGCGAATCGTGAGTATGCTTTTACGAGCTTAAGCCAGTCTTCCAGAAATTCCTTGTATCCTTTGGCCCAATCAATGGCGCAGTATACCTCAGAGATCCCCCAGAGCATGTCTGATAATGAGTTGGTTTTGACATGGAAGATCGGGATGTCCCAATTCACCGGCAGGCCGTTGATCTGATCAGGTTTTTCGATCGGTTGGTATCTCCAATCCGGGTATAATTCCCGACGAGACTTGCTTATTTTTCTATCATTGACTGCATACTGCCGGACATAAAACCATTTTTCTTGTCTATCCTGCGGGTCGGTGATGATCTCTACGACTTCGCTGAAGGACATGGTTCTGATGATTACCCGGCCTGTCGTCTCGTTCGTGAAGAAGGAGAAAAAGATATTTGCATTCAACCGGAGATCGCGTTCAAGTGTTTCTAATCCCTGGTGAGATAAGATCGGTAGATTCTTTGGGTCTTTCCAGAACTTGTCTATGAGAGCATTTACCTCAGGTGCTTCTGCCGTGACCGAATACCCGGATGCCCATACATAGAGGTTTTGGATTTCAACCGCACGTCTGATTAGGGGCGATTTCAACCAATAGATCTTGGCCCAATCGGCTATATCCTGCAGTTTTGACCGCTCAAAGTCAGCACCGGATGAGCCTGATAACCGTTCCCAGCCGGCCGGGACGATAGCTCCTTCCAGGGTAGAAAGACGTTCCTGGAGAAGGTCAAGAGCTAAAGCCTGCTGTTGGATTAATGCCGTCGCTTCGCTGATATCCATGAGATATCAACAGATGTTAAAAATAAGAGATATGAAGGGCGGGATGATTTATAATACAAAATCTAATGCATCTATATGTATGAAGAGTTACAAGTAATTTATTCAAATTTAAAAGATCCGATTTTATTTTTTCTAGGAATTATCAGTTCATTTATTATTATATGGATAAAGGAGTGGCTCTTTCAAAGAAAAGAAATGCGATACACATCTAAAAGAATTCGTTTAGAGGTGTTTTCTCAAATAAAAGTGATGGAGGAAATAATCTATAAATTAAAAAATTTGCCTGAAAAAGAGAACCTATGGAGATTAATATCAAAAAAACCATTTGACGTGGCTATATACAGAAATCTAATTCCAGAAATTCTCAAACTCGATCCTTCGCTTTATCCAGATATAAAAAATTTCTATTCGTTTGGGCCTCCAATAAACAGACAATTTGCAAAAATAATCTGCGGGATTGAAATGAATTATGATTCATTCATTGAATGTAGAAAGCATGGGGACGTAAATGATTATCAAATGAGAATCAAAATTGAGATAAATCTATTTATTGATTATCTAAACCAGAATATTAAATTCGGAGAGCAAATCCTCAAAAAAATTGACACTCTTTATTAATCAAATTTGTATATACCTCAATATTTATTTCCCAGGACAATATCTATCTAAATTTAAATTTAATTTGGTGCACTCCATTAATAGTTCAAATAATGATAAAATATGATTTGATTTATTGGTATTTTCGTAATTTATAATAATATTACTTAAACTATTGATTGTAGATATTGAACCATAAATCCCGGAAATCTCTTCAAGGCGAATTTTATTCATGCCGAGATCATAACTCACAATTTTTACGAATTTTTGTTTTGATAGATCTAGAAGATTAATAGCCTCATCTATTTTTGTTACAAAATCCATGGAATATTCTTGGTCTTCATAAAAAATATGGGATTTTATAGCGTTCAAATTAGCAATTATTGCTGATATTCTACTCATTTCTGCTAAAATGAACTGCCTTTCTATTGACATACTATTAAAATGAACTCAATACAATTTATTTATTGTCTATCACACCGGGCTGATCGAATACTCCTCTTCGTACACCACCTGTGCCGTCTGTTGTGACTTTATCGGCACCATGAGCCGGGCTGCGTAAGCGGTCATGTCTACATGATCATCGTTTTTCCCTTTCGGGAATGCAAGGAGTTCTGATTCCATGGTATCGAGGTATGGTGCTCCTGCACGGTGAAACACCATTCCGGCCTTGTATCGCATCGCGATGGGGACAGCCCTGGAATACTTGTCTGCATCGGCGTTCACATCGTAGATAGGAAGGCCAGCCAACTGGAGATACTGCAGTGTTGCCAGACCAATACCATTCTTCTCAACCCCGATCGCTACCGGGTGGAACCGGGGATACATCATCTTGACATCATCTACCTGCTCCGGTACCGTCTTCTGCATACTCAGGACATCGACCAGGAGTAGATCAGCTGATGGGGTGAGATACCAGGTCCCAAGAACGCCATAGTCAGCTGACGTCTTTGATGAACCGGTTGGGTCGTATGTTTGGAAACAGGTGCAGGACCTGACCGGGATGACGACATCGCCATTCGGCTTGTGAAGGATGAAAAGATCGTCTTTGATATCGAAGTACCGGAAGTATTCCCGCTTGAAGAGGTTCCCTTTCTCACTCGAAGGTCTACCCTGGTATAACGCTAACCAATCATAATCGCCGGCATCCTCCTTGATATCCATGAGATCATCAAGGTCATGGAGTTCAGGACAAAGGGGAGTTCCAGGTAATCTTCCTATCGGATCATCATCTTCTGCCAGAGCCGGGAGGTTGATAACATACCATTTTCCATTTCCACTCTTGATGAGATGGCCAGCCAGGTCCTCGGGATGCCACCGGGTCATGATCAGAATGATGCATCCATCTTGTGCCATCCTGGTCCTTATGACTGACTTATACCAGTTTTTGACATCTTCCCGATATGTCTCTGATTCTGCTTCTTTTCTGTTCTTATGAACGTCGTCAATAATCAGCAGATTAGCACCCTTCCCGGTAATTGGGCCACCAACTCCTGCAGAGATCATAGACCCGCGGTGTTTTTCGATCTTCCATGAATCTTTGGCAGCGGTTGAATCTGACAATTTCAGATTCCAGATATCCTGAGCCCATTCCCGGAAATGTTCACGGGCATTTTCAGAAAATCCCTTAGCCAGGTCAGCACCATAGGAAGCAAGAATAACGCGGTGATCGGGATTATTTCCAAGGTACCATACCGGAAACAGTTCTGATGTTGTGTAACTCTTTCCGTGTTGCGGAGGCATGTTGATGATGAGTCTTCGGATTTCTTTACGGGCAACCTTGTCAAGAACGTCACTCAAATAATCCAGATGATTATACGGTTTCCAGAACTCCCGGGTAATGTACCTACAAAAGAATTGAAACGAATCTCTACACCGATGTCGGGCAGTATTGGATAAGAGTTCATGCACTGTCGGTTTCTGTGAGTCTAAGAGAGGCGAGCAACTGGTCATCGGTGAGGGTCACCCCCAAGTTATTATCTACTGCTCCGGATGGGAGCAATGGCGAGATAGTCTGATCCATGTCGTTTAACCCTTCCCGGATCTCTTTGGCTATTGCCGCGATCTCTTTCCCGTCCTTATAACCTTCTTCTTTCAATTTTGCATCAAGAAGACCGACAAGAGAATGAGTTACCCGGATCCGAAAAGCGGTAATGTCGAGCGATTGAGATATTGAAGTTGCTATTAATGTATCGTTGCGTTCTATGATATCCTGTATTATTTCGTCACGTAGGTTGGTATGTTCTTGGAAGAATCGGTCTACTGATTGATGGGTTATTCGTGTACCGGATGTACCGGATAATATGTCTGCAATGTCACGGAACGATTTACCTGACTGCCTCAAAGTATACGCTTGTTCTTCTAAATGAAATTTAACGACTTTATTGATGGCCATTGTCATGTACCGGATTGTACCAGATCATTGTATTTTATCGAGTATGGTATGGTATTTTGCAGAAGCAATGCCCCTGTGATCAGTAAGTAAGAAAAGTGAGAGATTTAAAGGGCGGGGATAAATACAACCTATGAAGTATCAACACCGAATTATTTTATCTATCTGCATTTCACTTGATGCGGGTTTAATAGTAGGATTTTTTTTAATGAATCCGGTCGCGGGAATGTCTGCATTCTTGATATTTTTCACAATTATTCAATTTAGCATATCTAATTATGATAATCGTGTAGATACTAAAGTTGAAACGATATTATCTGAATTAAAATATGGGAGTCTCGAAACAGGTGTAAAAATAACTAATACTGGTGGGAAAACAATTTATTTGAATGTCGCAGGGATAATTACAGATGATGGAGTATTCATCGATTTTGAAGATGATCCTGATAAAAATGACCCGATGTATATGCACGTAAATAATCCCAAATTGCCTGCAATTTTAAACCCTGGCGATGCGAAATCACTTTGGATGGACAATACAACGATTTTAAGGCTGTTGTGTATGAAGAAATACTCCATAAAAAATGAATTTAAATTTAAAGGAGTGTTTATTGATAAAATGAAAAACGAATATTATGAGCCGAAATTCAATTCACACAAATCTGAAGATTTCTTCAAAATCAAAAAATAATTACTCGTCTTTGTTCTGGCTCATTTAAACAACCATAACCACAATGCAACTACGACGAACAGAAACCCCACCATAATCATCACCAACCTACTACTATCAACTCTTTGCTCAACATTGGTTATCGATGCATGAATTCCGTTAAGTTCCCTTCTCATGGCGAGTATTTGATTCTCCTGCATGACTATTGAGTTGATGATAGTTTCAGTAGTCTCATCCATACCTGCTTGGTGTATGAAGTAGTCTATAAGAAGGGTAGGGAGAGACCCCACCGCTGCAGGTGTGACTGTGGAAAAAAGTCTTTATTTGGATGAGTTTCCTTGAACTTTGCACACTCTTTGCACCCTGATAAAGACATCTTGTGTTGAAGGCGCTTACACCAAACATCGCCAAAAAGCGAATCCTCTTTCTTGAGATGTGTGCATTTTTGTCTCTGCTCAATAAAAACGAGTTGCTCTAATACCAGCGGTTCAAACGCCCACACATTCGCGGGAGTTCCGCCTTTACCCCCAGATTTACCACGGCTGACAATGAACCCGTTACTGATTAAACAGGTTATTAAATGGTTTTCCAGTTTGAATGATAAGTCAGACGCTTTCCACGCTTGTCGTGGAGATGAAAGTGATAAAAAGATACGATATGCTAAAGGGTAATGCGGATTTTTGATACTGGGGAGTTGTCTCCTCATTCGATTGTACCGACTACCTCAACGTGTTCCTTTGGACAGTTCATGATCAGCCCTCCCTGAATCCCCCATGCGGTGTTAAAGATCCTGATGGTTGCCCGGTCGTCATTTGTTGTAATGATCTTGCAAGGTTTACCTGACAGTGCCATAATCCAATCCGGGCCGGTCTCTGGTCGATACCTTCCCCATTGATCCATCATCTCCGCATTGAACCTGGATGAATGCAGAACTTTAGTCGACCCCAAAGAGTCATCGAGCGGTAATATCGTAAGGCAGCATACTCTTTGTGAGATAACTGAACCCAGTCTATTATCCTGGTGATGTCTTCAGTGGCCCTATCCAACTCTTCCCGGTCCACATTCACTTTGACGTTCAATGAGAGATGTTCGTTCGGGATCGCCTGACTTGGTTCTATCCAGCGGCCTTTCTCGAAATACCCTTTCATTATGCCACCTTGAAAAACTGCACGATAATGATCATAAATTCAAACACGGTAACACCCGCGAGAGCATATTCAAGCGTTGATCTTGTTGCGGCTTGTGCCCCTGTGTCCTGCTGATGTGTTGATTCGAGCGTTGCTATTCGTTCTTCGTGATTGTCAAGCACTGCAAGTTTCGGGCATTTTCCCCGCTCTATCCTTGTAAGTCTGACCTCATGATCATCAACCGAATCGTTGGTATTTTCCCATCGCTCTTCACGGTTGCAGTTTGCCTTGAGATCGTTGATGATATCATCTTGCTTTGATTGATGAACCTTGAGTTCATCGATACTTTTGATGATGTACTTGAGATCTCTCCCCATCTCAGCTACAATTACTTCGATGGGTTGCTTTGTAGTTACAGATATATCGGTAGGTAATTCTGCCATGGTTTTGATCTTACACCCGCCGGCGGAGTCGAACCACCGTTATTTTGCCTGCTCCTCAAAGGCCCGTTACGAGTGCCGGTATGCGTAGTATGGTCGGAATAGGCGATCTCTGCTGGAAACATGTACATGGTATTGCTCACGGGGGATTGTCCTGGAACAATTATGCATACCGGGAATTCTCACTGGATGGAACGAACCATACAATGAGCACGGGAATGATAGCAGTAGGAACAACATCATTCCTCTTCAGCGTCCGTGCAACAGGGGGTCTAACCTCAGCACATCTGCCTACCTGTTCAACATCGAAGCCAGCCCGGTCGAAAAATTTGCAGTAAAACGCCCGGATAGCGAGAGACAGATTTGAACTGCCGGTCTTCAGGTCATGGGCCTGACGGGATCTCCTGACTTCCCTATCTCGCTGCATTTCCCTGCAGGATAATCATCTCCTACCCTTTCGGTTCGGACCTGCAGGAATACCACCGGAGGGACTCGAACCCCCGACCTCCTGCCCCTTTTGGCAGGTGTTCTCTCCAACTGAACTACGGCGGTAGATGTGGGGATTTTATCCCCGGTAACCTTTTGATCCGATGACGATGCCGTTGTTCACCTGATAGTTCGTGCCATCTGGCAGAGTGATCAGATAGTTCCTGGTCCTTGCCTGTTTTGCGGCCTCGACTTCGGACTTGATAATATTCTTATGCTCTTCTGATTCACCTGCAAGCATCCAGTTGAATGCTTCTTCGGTGATTGGGTGATAGGTTTCGTTCCACATTTTAAGCGCTCCTGGTGGTGTCGATTGTTGGTAACAGATCAATCATATCGAGTGCCGGTACAGCCTCGTCAAAGAATTTGATCTTCTCTGCATCGGTGATAGTCCCATCAGCCTTAGCAGTTCGGTAGTTGTCTCGTATCTTCAGCAGGGACTGGATAGCACCGTTTGACATTTCGAGATCTTTCATCAGTTCCGAGACACTGAACTCAGCGTCTTTTTTGCCCTGGTTATCGAAGTAGAGTTTTATCAGAGCAATTGCCAGAGCTGCGATATACGCAACCTGTTCAGGTGAAAAAGTAGTTAGGTCCATAATCGATTACGCCTCCTCGCCGGTTTGGTTATCCGGTTCATCGACGGCGGTTAGATTACGTTCGTCTGTTTCGTTTGCGGTCGCATTCGGTTCCTCGGAGAAGTCTGCAGTCGCATTCACGGCTTCAGAAATATTGAAGATGTTCCTGGGGTCGTCAGATGTCCAGTCAGTTGACGCGATTACTCCACCGGTCATATTACTGACTCCGAGAACGTGTCTCTTCATGGTGGCTGCATAGTTCTGCTCATTGCTGTCTTTATCGGCTCCTGCCCCTGAAGCGGCTGATAGGTCGCCATAATAAGCGCCACGGCCTACGAAGTCTCCTGAAAGAGCATAGTCTGAACCTCCTGCATACTTACCGGACTTGTACTCCCCGTTTGGTCCTTGTGCCCCGATCTGTCCATTCATCCACTGGTCAAGAGGTAAAGAACCGGGTGTGCTCCCGGATGAAGTTCCGATATCTCCGGCGGTACAGACAATTTCTGAAACATTCGGAATGATAGAACCTGAGTACAGAGTATCCCAAACCGCTCCACCGCCTGAATATTTTAAGTTCGTATTTTGCTCATATCCGGCAGTCATGACGGTGTTGGTATCTACCTCAGAATTTCCAGGTCCGGTAACAATCTGCTGACCGGCATTAATCTCATGGTATTGATCAGTCGGTCTCCACACCCGGCTGATGTTATCACCGGTTTGGATAGTCTGATCATTGTTGATGTGGACGCCACCAGTCGAATGGATGTATTCAGTCGCAGTGAATGAAGCTGATGAAGGATAAACAGCATATCCTAACAAGATAATGCAGATGACAATTAGAATCCAGTCGATAACGTCCGGTTTGTAACTCATTTCTTCAACTTTCCAAAGGTACAGGCATGGAAAACTCGTTTGACGGTGTAAATGATAGGATGTTCTTTTCGGTATTGGGACATCTGCTCAGCGGAAGACATCTCATTTAGAACATCACGGGGAAGAGTCCCGCCGGTTGACATACCTGTGATATACGGTGTATTATTAAAAAAGAAGAATTCTGCACGTCAGTTGTGCAGTTTGCGTAAGGCGTGCGGGTTATGTTTATTGTGTTGGTTTCTTTTCCTTCTCCCTGACTTGAGCCCCGTGACAGAACTCGATCGTCGACCAGTCTTCGAGGATTTCGCGTGCCTGCGACCGGAGCATGAGGACTAATGGTAACCGGTATAGGTGCTGGCAGTTGTCCTGGTAGGACTTGACCGATTGGTAGTGCAGGGAATCATAAACAATCAGGTCGAATTCACCCATATCAACCGTGACACACCAGGGATCGGGAGTCATGATGAGTCACCCTTTGGTCTGACGTTCCAACCAACGTGAATGTTATCTGATATCTGGTGTTCTGGCCCTGTTGCGCCACACTGCTTACAACGAATCTGATGTCTGCCAGAGATTCGGCAATATTCTAAACTATCACCCTCTGACTTGCAAAAAGGACAGGGTTTAAGGATCGTTGTATCGCTCATGATTCACACCTCAAGCCGTGACTGAATGGTATATTTTGCATCTGATACATCTGATGTGTCTTCGACATCAACGATATATTTCCAATTTGCTTTTTCATCATATTCTTCCCCATTTTCATCAACCCATAGGAACGAATCAGAACTTGGTTCATATCCCCATTCCTTTGAAATTTTAAAGATATATTGCGACAAATCTCTAATCTCTGGGGAATATGGTCCACACAATTCAAAATATGTTGTGAGTTTATTATCAATTCTCGTTTGTAATTGTAGAGAATAAGTCCCAAGTGGCAATTTTTTATCTGTTTCAAATTCGGCAAGAGATTCTGCAAGAACCTCAATGTATTTATGCCCAAAGCAATTATCCCGTAAAAGATAGATTGAAAAGAATCCATTACTCCACAATTTTGGGTTAATCCATTCTCCAATATCATAACACACCAACACGCTGATACTGTTGCATAAGCCCCGCAGAATGCAGATCGGATTTACTGGCATGCAACGCCATCACCCACAAGAAGTTGTGTCTGTTTAGTGGTCTCAATCATCGCGTTTAGATAATCCGGAACATACTTTTCAGGAAGGCCTCTAAACAGATTACGTTCAAACCGGTTTATAGCATCTATCTCAATATTACCTGATGCTATAGCCGCAAAAGAAGCCATTTTTTGTGCATCATCCTTAATGGCGAGTTCTTTTGAATATTTCCGGTGCTTTCCAGATTCAAAGGGATCATCAGGGCCAAGAATTAGAGCCTGGTCATTGTGTGCCAAATCGTGAAGCCTCTTAAACGTGTTTGGATTGTCGGGATGAGCCTCACGAACCTTATCAATAAAAACAGCCCGTCTAAAACTATTGTGCCGTTGAATTTTTTTTGGGTCGTCCTTCAGGGAAGTAGTATCAAAGAGTAATTCAACTTCAGACCGTGGAATTAGATCCCCTTTGAGTCTCATGTCGGTAGACTCTGCCATTAATTGAACTATCTTAATTACCGTCTCTTGACGTTCGGTGGACAGATTCTCTAATGGTGCCTTCCCTGTCATAATTAACAACCCCTGCGAGTCTATACAGGGAACGGACGTTGATTTGCGTTTTCCGCTCACTGTGGCGGAGATTGTAAATCTTGCCAGAAATGGTTCGTTCGCCCTGTATAATTTGAATTCATCTTTTGGACCATATCCAAATAGCCGCCCGATGGCATTCACGGGGTATCTCTTACCCGTTTCATGTAAAATATACGGTATCATCTCTCCGAGATACATTTCATACCGAATTTCATACACTACTTTTTTCTGGTTTCGAGTAGAGTTAGTATTAACCAGTGCCTCATCTACTTTGGTCGGTTGAGTGGGGCTGGTCTTATCGTTTCTTTTGGTCATGCTTCGATTGCACCATGCTTTCTTCTAAAATCTCTAAGCGCTTCTCTGAATAATTCGGTTATTTTGGAATATTCTCCAGATGTAACCTTTGCATTCACAAACTTCCACTCTGATGGAGTCATCCTGAAATGGATGTCGTTTGAAATTTCTTTGCTTTTTTTCATGTGTTCATCCCATTTGGGGTACAACATATGTGTGATACCCACAAGAATTTATATTTATCCCGTGTGGGTGACAATTGGGATGCAAATATTATTTCCATTTGGGATTCAAATAGACCCCAAATATGATCCGCAAGAAAGAGAAGGAACAGCGATCAATTCGTTTCCCGATTGACCTCTTCGATAAAATTGACAAATACGCATTGAAGGAGGGGTGTTCATTCACAGAGGCGGTAATTTCAATTCTTCAAGAACATTTCTTAAACGATGGTTCTAATAACGCCAATTTCAAAATTAAACTTACAAAGGAGAAGATGAATAAATTGACCAACACGCCGTGTCACCAATGCTCTAATTATGGACTGATGAAAATGAGAGTTGATAATGAAGGATATGCACGGGTTGAGAAAACTTGTGCACAAAACCGCGATCTTTTTCCAGAAGAAGAATGTATCGATTTTAAGCAGAGGGTGAAAAATGCTCCCTGAAACATGGTGTGTGATTAGCGATATGGGGGAATTTGATGCAATATTTGAAGAATCTATAGATCGTAAAGTCTGTGAATTGTTCATTGAGATAAATCAACAATATGTAAAAACGCCGTTCCAAATTAAGCTGAAAAAGGACGTTAGAAAATATACTAAATTCCCAGAATTGGATCGAATTTAATCAAACCGCACTAACCGGTTTTAATCCTCTCCTCATCCAGAATAACATGTTGCGACATGTTTCACAGGTAAGCCCGTCTGATTCGTCCCAATCGGGCGCCACCATATCTATTGATCCGGCAGCACCACAGAGACTCACCGATCCTTCAGGGTAATAATGAACCCGCTTTGATCTTTTACTCCGCCCCCATGTGCTCATGCTTTCACCCGCTCCGATAACCGCTGATTGATTGCGATCGATGACGTTTCGAGTTCGATTCCCGGATATTTGCCTAATATATATAACGCGACATCAAGCAGCATATTATCAACATCAGTCTC